>OBLF01000115.1_pt1 | contig 101194 bp, 116 predicted proteins | sample 1519231 | NCBI WGS metagenome assembly OBLF01 (sample SAMEA2602895, study PRJEB22501) | metagenome
CGTACTTCTTAATACACCTATCTATCTCTTCAGGTACTTTTACATACTTTTCAGCAGATAAAGTTAAAACTAGTAGCTGTGATAAATTCAGCATGATAATTCTATAAGTTCTGTAGTGAGTCACCGATTATGAAATTCTAAAAAACGCCTGCTTACGAAATTGTTTTTTTGTAAAAGCAATTTCGTAAACAAGCGTCTACGTTTCTTATCATAAGATGAGTGTTCCCGCTAGGAAAAATCCTAGCGGTAGACCAGAGCTAGACTAAGAGTAACATTACTCCATCATCATAACACTCAACAAAATTGATAAAAATTATACTAATTCAATGATTGCCATTGGGGCAGCATCACCACGACGTGGTTCAGTTTTAAGGATACGAGTATATCCACCGTTACGTTCTGCATAACGAGGAGCTAAATCAGAGAATAATTTTTGAAGAGCAGTAGTTGAAGTATACTTTTCTGTTTCTTCATCATAGTTTTCTGATGCAATTTCGTTACGAACAAAAGCTCCTGCTTGACGGCGAGCATGCAAATCACCACGTTTACCCAAAGTAATCATTTTTTCAACTGTTTTACGGATTTCTTTAGCACGAGCTTCTGTTGTCACAATTGATTCGTTGATAATCAAGTCAGTGGTCAAATCGCGAAGCATTGCTTTACGTTGTGAGCTAGTGCGTCCTAGTTTACGGTAAGCCATGTTTTCCTCCTTTATTTATCGTTTTTTAATCCAAGACCGAGATCAGCAAGTTTTACTTTCACTTCTTCAAGACTCTTACGTCCTAGATTTCTTACTTTCATCATTTCAGGTTCAGTTTTTTCTGTCAAATCAAATACAGTATTGATACCAGCACGTTTCAAACAGTTGTACGAACGAACTGACAAATCTAATTCTTCAATTGTACGATCCAACACACGATCATCTGAAACTTTTTCTGTTTCTTTCATCACATCGGTAGATTTTGCTACTTCAGTTAAGTTAGTAAACAGGTCTAAATGTTCCGTTAAAATGCGCGCAGAAAGCCCTAGAGCATCTTCTGGAATAATCGTCCCGTCTGTCATGATTTCAAGAGTTAATTTATCAAAACCATCATTGCTACCAACGCGAGCTGGTTCAACTTGATAATTAACTTTTTTCACCGGCGTATAGATTGAATCTACCGCAAGCGTCCCTACTGGTGCATCATCTTTTTTATTTTCATCAGCCGGTACATAACCACGACCTGTATTTACGGTCATAATAGCTTTTAAGCTAGCACCTTCACCAATTGTAAAGAGATAATGATCAGGGTTTACAATTTCAATATCACTATCTGTCAAAATATCACCGGCAGTGATTTCTGCAGGACCTTCAACATCAAGCTCAATTGTCTTTTCGTCTTCGACGTAAGATTTTACAGCAATCCCTTTGACGTTCAAAATAATTTGCATGACGTCTTCACGGACACCTGGAACTGTATCAAACTCGTGTAGAACACCTTCGATATTGATAGATGTCACAGCAGCACCTGGTAGAGATGCAAGAAGTACACGGCGAAGTGAGTTCCCAAGCGTTGTACCATAACCACGTTCTAGTGGTTCTACTACAAATATGCCATAGTCTTTATTTTCATCAATTTTTGTTATATTTGGTTTTTCAAACTCAATCATTTAGTTACTCCCTCTTAAACGAAAAGCAGTGTAATGGTTTATGATTATACACGGCGACGTTTTGGAGGACGAGCACCATTGTGTGGCACAGGAGTCACATCACGAATAGCTGTTACTTCAAGACCAGCGGCAGCAAGAGCACGAATAGCTGACTCACGACCAGAACCTGGACCTTTAACAGTAACTTCAACTGATTTAAGACCGTGTTCTTGTGCAGACTTTGCAGCAGCTTCAGATGCCATTTGGGCAGCAAATGGTGTAGATTTACGAGAACCTTTAAATCCAAGAGCTCCGGCAGATGACCAAGCAATTGCGTTACCATGCACATCAGTAATCATAACAATAGTGTTGTTAAATGTAGCGTGAATATGAGCAATACCAGATTCGATATTTTTCTTCACACGACGTTTACGTGTTGGTTTAGCCAAGACTTTTTACCTCCTTATATTATTTTTTCTTACCAGCAATCGCAACAGCTTTACCTTTACGAGTGCGAGCGTTGTTCTTAGTGTTTTGTCCACGTACAGGAAGTCCACGACGATGACGGATTCCACGATATGAACCAATTTCCATCAAACGTTTGATGTTTAAGTTTACTTCACGACGAAGGTCACCTTCAACTTTGATAGCATCCACTTCACGACGGATAGCGTCTTCTTGATCAGATGTTAAATCTTTCACACGAATATCCTCTGAAACTCCAGCAGCTGCTAAAATTTTCTTAGATGTTGGAAGACCAATACCGTATACATAAGTCAGTGAAACAACTACACGTTTGTCATTTGGAATATCAACTCCAGCAATACGAGCCATTTTTTCTCCTTTCTATTATCCTTGACGTTGTTTGTGTTTTGGATTTGCTGGGCAAATCACCATAACACGACCATTACGACGAATAACTTTACAGTATTCGCAAATTGGTTTGACCGATGGTCTTACTTTCATTTCTTATCCCTCCAAGTATTTCGATTATTTAAAGCGGTAAGTGATCCGTCCACGTGTCAAATCATAAGGACTCATCTCGACAGTAACACGGTCTCCCGCTAAAATACGAATATAGTTTTTACGAATTTTACCAGAAACTGTTGCTAAAATCTGATGTCCATTTTCAAGTTCAACCGTAAACATTGCATTCGGCATTGTATCAACTACTTTGCCTTCAACTTCAATCACATCGTCTTTTGCCACGCAAAAGCACCCCCCTAAATTTCGATTCATTCCTCTGAGCACAGAGGTAACAATTATAAGTCAGACTAATTCATTGTATCACTACTTGTCAAATATTGCAAGTGTAAAAAACGCTTTTATTTTAACTTCAACAAGACTTTTTCAATATCTTTAAATACATCATCAATCTCTTGATTTCCTTGAATATCATAAACCAAACCTTTAGCGCGATAATGATCAATAATCGGCTGACCTTGTGCAATGTTGACATCCAAACGACGTTTCACTGTTTCAGGTTTGTCATCTTCACGTTGGTAATAATCTTCTTCATTATAATCTGCTGGTGGATTAAATACTTTATGGAAAGTTTCTCCCGTTTTTTTATGAATAATCCGTCCACTCAAGCGCTCTAGTAGACTATTCGGATCTACTTCAATATTGACAACCCCATCCAAAACAAGACCAAGGGCAGTCAATATCTCATCCAACGCATAAGCTTGCTCAATGGTGCGTGGGTAACCGTCTAACAAAAATCCTTTTTCTTTAATATCATCTTGTGATAGTCGTTCTTTGACAATTCCATTGGTCACTTCATCAGGTACTAATTCGCCTTTGTCAATGTATGATTTAGCAAGTACACCCATTTCAGTTTGGTTTGCCATAGCTGCACGGAACATATCCCCTGTTGAGATATGCGCAACACCAAATTCCTCAACGATTTTGGCCGCTTGAGTACCCTTGCCTGCACCTGGCAAGCCCATAATCAAAAGATTCATGATCCTTCTCCTTTTTTGTTTTTAAATAAATCTATTACAAATTCTTAATAAACTTGTTTAAAAACAAAATAGAAAGAGTGGGACAGACTTCAGAAAATCTATGATTTTCGATTTGCTCTCCCACCCCGCAACATAGTTGATTCAGGATGAAAACAAAAACTCATTTTCATCATCAACCACTGCGTTCGTACTTTAACGCAAATTGCTTTTGAAAGTATAGAATATCTTTCTTTACTCTGTTTCTATTCTGTTGTATTCATAAAGCCAGTATATTTTCTCTTCAGAAGGTAACCTTCAAGCTGTTTCATTCCTTCAATACCAGTTGCAATAATAATCAGCAAACTAGTACCACCTAAAGCAACAGCATCTGTCAATCCAAACAAATCTTTTGCTAAAATCGGTAAAATCGAAATAAAGCCCAAGAAAAGTGAACCAACTGTCGCCAGGCGGCGAAGCAGCTTGGACATGTATTCTTCTGTACCTTTACCCGGACGTACACCATGAATATAAGCACCACTCTTTTGCAAATTCTCTGCAGTTTTCTCTGGATTAATTTGTACAAATGTATAGAAAAATGTAAACAAAATAATCAAGAGTGCGTACATCACAATTCCGCTTGCGGTTGTTGTTGCAAACAAGGACTGAGCCACTCGAACCCACTGTGCATTATGACCTGTAGCTGTCAAGAATTGGAAAATAGCTGCGGGTGCGGCAGTAATTGAACTTGCAAAGATAACCGGAATAACACCTGCTGGATTGACCTTCAAAGGAAGGTATGAGCTAGAAGGCGCACCTTGCGCAATCTTTGTATACTGGATTGGAATTTTGTATTCTGCTTGTTGAACGAATGTTGTAAAGTAAACAATGAGCAAAACAGCTATAATCAGAATAGTCACAAAAATGATAGATGAAGTAATACGGCTGCTTGGTACATTGACAAAGTAGTCTACATATATACTCTTAATCATTCCTGGAATTGCTGCTACGATACCTGCAAAGATAATCATAGAAACACCATTACCATAGCCTTTATCTGTGATTTGTTCCCCTAACCAAGTCACAATCATAGAACCTGTTGTCAAAAGGAAACCAATCAGCAAATAAGTTTGCCAGTTAGGTGTTGCCACCAACTTAGCACTAGACAAGGTATGGAAACCTGCTGTAATACCGATAGATTGAACAAACGCCAAGACTAAGGCAATATAGCGCGTTGCTTGATTTAACTTTCTTCGTCCAACTTCACCTTGCTTGCCCCATTCTACAAACTTAGGTAAAATATCCATTTGTAGCAATTGAACAACAATAGAGGCGGTAATATACGGACTAACTCCCAATGCAAATACTGAGAAATTTCGCAAAGCATTACCTGACACAAGGCTGAGCATGTTTAGAAATGAAAGCCCATTAAGAGCTTCCAAGCTTTTTGCATTAACACCTGGAACAGTAATCGTCGTACCAATTCGAAATACCAATACAATAAAAATTGTAAAGAGAATTTTTGAACGAACCTGTTTGATTTTTAATGCATCTTTTAATAGTTTAAAAAACATAGGTCACCTCGCTTAGATGACTTCCACTGAACCACCTTTAGCAGTGATAGCTTCTTCGGCTGATTTAGAGAATTTAGCTGCCTTCACAGTCAATTTCTTTGTCAATTCGCCGTTACCAAGAATCTTAACACCAGATTTTTCAGCTTTTACAATTCCTGCTTCAATAAGGACAACTGGAGTTACTTCTGTCCCGTCTTCAAAAACATTCAATTGATCAAGATTTACAATTGCGTATTCTTTACGATTGATATTCAAGAAACCGCGTTTTGGCATACGACGGAACAATGGTGTTTGTCCACCTTCAAAACCAAGACGAACTTTACCACCACTACGAGCTTTTTGACCTTTTTGACCACGTCCAGCTGTTTTACCATTACCAGATGAAGTACCACGTCCAACACGGTTGCGGACTTTACGAGAACCTGTAGCAGGTTGTAATTCATGAAGTTTCATTATATTTTTTCTCCTCTTTTGTAAAATGCTAGCGCTTATACTGAGAAAAAGGTGTCCTCAGTATAAACTCGCCTATACATATATTTAGTTTAAGGGGCTGAGAAAATCCTCTCATCCCCTAGTTTATTTCAATTTAAAGTTTTGTTAGCGAAATGATTGCTTACTTAACTTCTTCAACAGTTACCAAGTGTGATACTGCTGTAATCATACCACGAACAGCAGCATTATCTTCTTTGATAACTGAGCTATTTAATTTGCCAAGTCCAAGTGCTACAACAGTTTTACGTTGTGACGGAATGCGTCCGATTGGAGACTTTGTCAAAGTGATTTTAATTTGAGCCATGTGAATCTCCTTTCTTATGCTAAGTCAGAAACTGAAATACCACGAAGGGCAGCAACTTCTTCAGCGCGTTTTAATTGTTTCAAACCTTCAACAGTTGCGCGAACGATGTTGATTGGAGTGTTAGAACCAAGTGATTTAGATGTTACATCTGCTACACCTGCCAATTCAATGACGGCACGAACAGCACCACCAGCAGCTACTCCAGCACCTTCTACAGCTGGTTTCAACAAGACACGAGCTCCACCAAATTCAGATGTTACTTCGTGTGGAATTGTTGTGCCAACCATTGGTACTTCAATTAGGTTTTTCTTTGCATCTTCAACGGCTTTGCGAATTGCTTCTGGTACTTCTTGAGCTTTACCAGTACCAAAGCCAACACGACCATTACGGTCACCAACAACTACAAGAGCTGCAAAACGAAGACGACGTCCACCTTTAACAACTTTTGTAACACGGTTAATCGCAACTACGCGTTCTTCAAGTTCAACTGCATTGTCTTTAAATGCCATTTTTTAGTGTCCTCCCTATTAGAATTTCAATCCGTTTTCACGAGCTGCATCAGCCAAAGCTTTTACACGTCCGTGATATAGATATCCACCGCGGTCAAACACCACTTCAGAAATACCTTTAGCAACTGCACGTTCAGCAACGAGTCTTCCAACAACAACGGCTTGTTCAGTCTTAGTTCCTTTTTAAACTTCTTTTTCAAGAGTTGAAGCGCTTGCGAGCGTTACACCCGCTACGTCATCAATTACTTTAGCGTAGATGCCTGTATTAGAACGAAAAACGTTCAAACGTGGGCGATCAGCAGTTCCAGAGAGTTTTCCGCGAACGCGACGATGGCGTTTTTGGCGGACTTTGTTTTTATCTGGTTTCGAAATCACAATTTTCACCTCTTAATTTTATTGTGTGCCTAAGCACAAAGTTGGAAATAATTATTTCGGTTGAAGAACAACCGTTTAACATTATTTACCTGTTTTACCTTCTTTACGGCGAACAAATTCACCAACGTAGCGGATACCTTTCCCTTTATATGGTTCAGGAGCACGCAAGCTACGGATATAAGCAGCAGTTTGTCCAACTACTTCTTTTGAGATTCCGTTCACAACAATAGTCGTTGGATTTGGAAGTTCAAAAGTAATACCTTCAGGAGCTTCCACTTCATCTGGATGAGATTTACCAACTGAAAGTACCAATTTTTTACCTTGAAGTTGAGCACGGTATCCAACCCCACGCATTTCAAGTTCTTTCTTGAATCCTTCTGATACACCATGAACCATGTTGTTCAAAAGAGCACGAGTTGTTCCGTGGATTGTTTTCATTTCTTTTGTATCGTTTGGACGGTGAAGAGTTACTTCAGTTCCTTCCACACGAATATCAATATCTTTAGAGAACGTACGAGTGAGTTCTCCTTTAGGTCCTTTTACAGTTACTACATTGTCTTTGTTTGTCAATTCGACACCCGCAGGCAATGCAATAACTTTATTACCAATACGTGACATGTTATTTTTTCTCCTGTTAAATTGTCAGGTCGTCCGAGGACGGCCAGTTTTCACGGGGGAACTATCATAGCAGTTTGTATGATAGTTCTAACGTTTTATTCAAATATATCATTCAAATCAGTTTTGCCAATCTGAACACGAGCTACGGCCTGTGTGAAAAAGATAAATTTATCTTGAATGCGGGCATTCATCGCTAGATTTCCTATTTTCACTTTGTCCGTCACGCTCTTTGTATCATGCAATTACCAAACGTAGGCGATTACTTCCCCACCAACATTCTTTTGGCGTGCTTCTTTGTCAGTCAACAAGCCTTCAGATGTTGAGATAATCGCAATTCCAAGTCCATTCAAGACTTTTGGAAGATCTTCACATTTTTTGTAAACACGAAGTCCTGGTGTTGAAACACGTTTCAAACCAGTGATAACTTTTTCACCGTTTTGACCGTATTTAAGGAATACACGAATAACACCTTGTTTATCATCTTCAATGTACTCAACGTTCTTCACAAAACCTTCGCGTTTAAGGATTTCAGCAATCCCTTTTTTGATATTTGATGCAGGTACTTCTAGCACTTCATGTTTTGCTTGATTCGCATTACGAATACGTGTCAAAAAGTCTGCAATTGGGTCAGTCATAACCATTTTGTTTTTCTCCTCTTACTAGTAGTTTGATAATTCACTTGCTAGTTAATGATTGAGCTAGGCTCATAAGTTTTGTTTATAGATTTCATTTCCTAGATAAGTCTAGGCATTCGCTCGTAGGCATAACTTGAGTTAAGTAAGAGCGAATAACAACGACTCACGACGAAAATGGAAGCTATAATTACCAAGAAGCTTTGGTAACGCCCGGAATTTGTCCTTTGTATGCTAACTCGCGGAAGCAAACACGGCAAAGTTTAAACTTGCGGTAAACTGAATGTGGACGACCACAACGTTCGCAACGAGTGTAAGCTTGCGTAGAGAACTTCGCAGGGCGTTTGTTCTTAGCAATCATTGATTTTTTAGCCAATTTATTTACCTCCTAGATTATTTTGCAAAAGGCATTCCAAGGCCTGTAAGCAATTCACGTGATTCTTCATCCGTGTTAGCAGTTGTTACAATAACAATGTCAAGACCGCGAGTCTTGTCAACATCATCAAAGTTGATTTCTGGGAAAATCAATTGTTCTTTCACACCAAGTGTGTAGTTCCCGCGTCCATCAAATGATTTTGTTGGAACACCGTGGAAGTCACGAACACGTGGAAGTGATACAGTAACCAATTTATCCAAGAATTCATACATGCGTTCACCACGAAGAGTTACCTTAGCACCGATCGCTACACCTTCACGAAGACGGAAGCCGGCGATAGATTTTTTAGCTTTAGTGATAAGTGGTTTTTGACCTGAGATAAGAGCAAGCTCTTCAGCAGCTTTTTCAAGATTTTTAGCATTTGAAACAGCGTCACCAACACCCATGTTCAAAACGATTTTATCCACTTTTGGCACAGCCATAACAGATGAGTAGTTGAACTTTTCAGTCAAAGCAGGAACTACTTCTTTAAGATATTTTTCTTTTAAACGATTTGCCATTATACTTCTCCTTTCCTTCGTGATTAGTCAAGCACTTCGCCTGATTTTTTATTGTAACGAACTTTTTTGCCGTCTACAAACTTGTAGCCAACACGTCCTGCAACACCATTTTTGTCAAGTACTTGAACGTTTGACACATGGATTGGTGCTTCTTTTTCCACGATAGCACCTTGAGGGTTTTCGTTATTAGGTTTTTGGTGTTTCTTGATGATATTTACACCTTCAACAACAACTTTATTTACTTTTGGAAGTGCGGCAACGACTTTGGCTTCAACACCTTTGTCTTTACCAGCAATCACGCGAACTTTGTCGCCAGTTTTTACAAACATTGGTTTCTCCTTTGATTTCTTACGCCCTGAAGGGCACCCTATCTGTCGAAGATAGGGGACTTAGTTTGTTTTTGATTAAAGTACTTCTGGAGCAAGTGAAACGATCTTCATGAATCCACCTTCACGCAATTCACGTGCAACTGGACCAAAGATACGTGTTCCGCGAGGAGTTTTATCATCACGGATAATCACTGCAGCATTTTCGTCAAATTTGATGTATGAACCATCTTTGCGACGAGCACCTGATTTAGTACGAACGATAACCGCTTTTACAACGTCACCTTTTTTAACCGCACCACCAGGAGTAGCTTGTTTTACAGATGCAACGATGACATCACCAATGCTAGCGAATTTACGCTTTGAACCACCAAGAACTTTGATTGTCAAGATTTCGCGGGCACCGCTGTTGTCAGCAACTTTCAAACGAGTTTCTGTTTGAATCATTTAAGTTTTCTCCTTTCTGGTTTGATTAGATGATAACTGCTTCTTCTACAACTTCTACAAGACGGAAGCGTTTTGTAGCTGAAAGCGGACGAGTTTCCATGATACGAACAATATCGCCTTCTTTAGCGATGTTATTTTCATCATGCGCTTTGTATTTTTTAGAGTAGTTAATACGCTTACCATAGACTGGGTGGTTACGTTTTGTTTCAACTACAACTGTGATTGTTTTATCCATCTTGTCAGAAACGACGCGTCCAACAAGCGTTTTACGTTGATTACGTTCCATTTTAGAATTTCTCCTTTCCCAAGTCTATTATTTCATTTCTGATTGAACAGTTTTGATACGAGCGATTTGCTTTTTCACTTCTTTCAAGCGTGCAGTTTGTTCTAATTGACCTGTTGCTGCTTGGAAACGAAGATCAAACAATTCTTTCTTCAATTCTCTTTCACGCTTCGCGAGTTCTTCTTGAGAAAGACCACGAAGTTCTTTAACAAATTCTTTTACTTCATTAAGTTTCATGCCTTCTCCTTATTCAGCTTCACGTTTCACGAATTTTGTTTTAACTGGTAATTTGTGGCTTGCAAGACGAAGCGCTTCACGAGCAACTTCCTCAGGCACACCAGCGATTTCAAACATCACTTTACCACGTTTAACTGGCGCAACCCAACCTTCTGGAGCACCTTTCCCAGATCCCATACGAACCCCGATAGCTTTGGCAGTGTATGATTTGTGTGGGAAGATTTTAATCCAAACTTTACCACCACGTTTCATGTAACGCGTCATAGCGATACGAGCAGCTTCGATTTGGCGGTTTGTGATCCAATGGCTAGTAGTCGCTTGAAGACCATATTCTCCAAATGCTACTTCTTTACCACCTTTAGCTTCACCGCGCATTTTACCACGAAATTCGCGACGGTGTTTAACACGTTTAGGTACTAACATTGGTTATTTACCTCCTTTAGTGTTTTTACGAGCTGGAAGAACTTCTCCGCGGTAAATCCATACTTTAACACCAAGTTTACCGTAAGTAGTATCTGCTTCTTCCCAAGCGTAATCAATATCTGCACGAAGCGTATGAAGCGGAACAGTTCCTTCAGAATACCCTTCACTACGAGCGATATCAGCACCGTTCAAGCGGCCAGATACTTGAGTTTTAATTCCTTTAGCTCCCGCACGCATGGTACGTTGGATTGCTTGTTTTTGAGCACGACGGAAAGCAACACGTTGTTCTAATTGGCGAGCAATTCCTTCACCAACAAGATGAGCATCCAAATCTGGTGATTTGATTTCAATGATGTTGATGTGGACTTGTTTACTAGTCAATTTGTTAAGCTTTGCACGAAGTGCATCAACGTTTGCTCCACCTTTACCGATAACCATACCTGGTTTAGCAGTGTGAAGAGAAACGTTTACTTTATTTACTGCGCGTTCGATTTCAATAGTTGAAACAGCTGCGTCAGCTAATTCTTTTTGAACGAATTTACGGATTGCAAGATCTTCATGAAGGTAATCCGCGTATTCTTTTTCAGCATACCATTTGGCATCCCAGTCACGGATGATACCGACACGCATACCTATTGGATGTACTTTTTGACCCACGATTTTACCTCCTTATTTTTCTGCAACGACCACTGTGATGTGGCTAGTGCGTTTGTTGATTGGTGAAGCTGAACCTTTTGCACGTGGACGGAAACGTTTCATTGTTGGTCCTTCGTTTGCGTAAGCTTCAGATACTACCAAGTTTGCTTTTTCCAAACCAAAGTTGTTTTCTGCATTAGCGATTGCTGAGTTCAACACTTTTTCGATAATGCCAGCAGCTTTGTTTGGTGTGAATTTCAAGATTGCGATTGCGTCAGCGACGTCTTTCCCGCGGATATTGTCAAGAACTAGACGAGATTTACGAGGTGAAACGCGCACTGTACGAGCCATTGCTTTAGCTGAAGTAATTTCTGCCATGTTTTTCTCCTCTCTTATCTACGTGTCTTCTTGTCGTCAGCAGCGTGACCTTTGTAAGTACGAGTTGGTGCAAATTCACCAAGTTTGTGCCCTACCATGTCTTCTTGGATGTAAACAGGAACATGTTTACGTCCATCATAAACTGCAATTGTATATCCGATGAAACTTGGGAAAATCGTAGAGCGACGTGACCAAGTTTTGATGACTTTTTTCTTTTCGTCGTTGGCTTGAGCTTCAACTTTTTTCATCAAATGCTCATCGACGAAAGGTCCTTTTTTAAGACTGCGTCCCATTTTTATGTTTTCTCCTTTAAAATATGTACCACAACGGCTTGCACTGACAATCAGCGCTACCGAGCTGGCGGAATTTTTGCGAGTTAGCTCGCTAATTATAAGTATGTAACAACTCACGAGGGGCAGTGGTTGATTGCTAGTTAGCTATAGCTATCAGCCTTGCTACACATCTAATCAACTTTGCCAAGGTTTCGCAATGAAGTTTGGTAGCTAAACCGCCAAACTTCTGCTCAGCCGTCTATTTCTCGTTGCGACGACGAATAATAAGTTTGTCGGATTTCGCTTTCTTGTTACGAGTTTTAAGTCCAAGAGCAGGTTTGCCCCATGGAGTAGATGGTGCTTTACGACCAACTGGTGCTTTACCCTCACCACCACCGTGTGGGTGATCGTTCGGGTTCATTACAGAACCGCGGACTGTTGGGCGGATGCCTTTCCAGCGGCTGCGTCCAGCCTTACCAAGGTTAACCAATCCATGTTGTTCATTTCCAACAACACCGACAGTTGCACGGCAAGTTCCAAGAATCATGCGAACTTCGCCTGATTGCAAACGAATAAGAACATATTTACCTTCTTGTCCCAATACTTGGGCAGAAGCTCCAGCAGCACGTACCAATTCACCACCATGTCCTGGTTTCAATTCAATATTATGAATCAATGTACCAACTGGGATATTAGCAAGTGGAAGAGCATTTCCGACTTTAATATCCGCTTCTGGTCCAGAAACGATGCGTTGACCAACTTCAAGGCCTTTAGGAGCGATGATGTAAGCTTTCACACCGTCAGTATAATGTACAAGAGCGATGTTTGCTGAACGATTTGGATCGTATTCAATTGTTTTAACAACTGCTTCAACACCGTCTTTGTTACGTTTGAAGTCAATCAAACGGTAATGGCGTTTGTGTCCACCACCTTGGTGACGAACTGTGATACGACCGTTGTTGTTACGACCAGCTTTGTTGTTCAAAGAAACAAGCAAAGTTTTTTCTGGAGTGCTCGTTGTGATTTCAGCAAAATCCAAAGAAGTCATATTACGGCGACCATTTGTAGTTGGTTTATAAACTCTGATTCCCACGATATTTCCTCCTTAGATTATTCTGCTTCAGCACCGAACAACTCGATTGCTTTTGAATCAGCTGTAAGAGTGATGATAGCTTTTTTAGTTTTGTTTGTAAAACCAGTATAACGACCTACACGTTTTGCTTTTGGTTTTACATTGATTGTGTTCACATTTGCAACTTTCACTCCGTCAAAAGCAGCTTCAACCGCTTGTTTGATCAAAAGTTTATGAGCACGAGTGTCCACTTCAAATACGTATTTACCTTCTTCAAGAAGAGCCATTGTGCTTTCTGTGATGATAGGCTTTTTGATTACGTCATACAAATTCATTATGCAAGAACCTCCTCGATTGTAGAGATAGCTTCTTTAGTAACAAGAAGTTTGTCGCTATTTACGATATCAAGAACACTTGCAGTTGTTGCTGTTGCAACTTTCACATTTGGAAGGTTACGAGCTGAAAGTGCAGCAAATTCGTTTCCTTCTTCGAGAATTACAAGTACTTTTGTATCAAGGCTAAGCGCAGCAAGTACTTTTGCAAACTCAGCAGTCTTTGGAGCTGTAAATGAAAGGCTGTCTACAGCTACGAATTTGTCCTCAGCAACTTTTTCAGAATAAACTGATTTAAGTGCCAATCTACGAACTTTTTGTGGAAGTTTGTAGGCGTATGAACGAGGAGTTGGACCAAATACGGTACCACCACCACGCCATTGTGGAGAGCGGATAGAACCTTGACGCGCACGTCCAGTTCCTTTTTGACGCCATGGTTTGCGTCCGCCACCTGATACTGCAGAGCGGTTTTTAACAGCGTGAGTTCCTTGACGAAGGCTTGCACGTTGACTGATAACAACGTCAAAGACAACTGATTCATTTGGCTCAATACCAAATACTGCATCGTTAAGAACTACTTCACCAGCTTCTTTACCAGTTTGGTCAAATAATTTTACGTTTGCCATTGTGACTGATTTCCCCTTTCTTTATTATTTACCAGCTTTAACTGCTGACTTGATAGTGATAAGAGATTTCTTAGCACCAGGCACGTTACCTTTGATGAGGATAACGTTTTTCTCTGGAACAACTTGTGCGATTTCAAGGTTTTGAATCGTTACACGATTGCCACCCATGCGTCCTGCCAAGTGTTTGTTTTTGAAAACACGGTTAGGCGCAACTGGTCCCATAGAACCAGGACGGCGGTGATAACGAGAACCGTGAGCCATTGGACCACGTGATTGACCGTGGCGTTTGATAACACCTTGGAAACCTTTACCTTTTGAAGTTCCTGTTACATCAACAACATCGCCAGCTTCGAATGTATCCACTGTGATTTCTGCACCGACCTCTAAGCCTTCAATGTTTTTGAATTCACGAATGAAGCGCTTAGGAGCCGTGTTAGCTTTCGCTACATGTCCTTTAGCAGGTTTGTTGCTCAATACATCACGAAGATCGTCAAAACCGACTTGAACAGCGTTATAACCATCTGTTTCAACTGTTTTTACTTGAAGAACCACGTTTGGTGTTGCTTCAACAACAGTTACAGGGATCAATTCGCCAGCTTCAGTGAAGATTTGAGTCATTCCCACTTTTTTCCCTAAGATTCCTTTTGTCATGAGAAAATGTTTCCTTTTCTATATTTTTTCAAAAAGTTTTTAACGAGCGTTTTTTATGCTCAAGATTAAGATATTAAGGGCGTTAAGAGAGTCTGGCAAAAATAGGAAACTGACGCAGTGTTCGACAAACACTAGGAAGTTTATCTTTTTTGCAGAGCTCTTATCCCGTATTCAGTTAAATCCGAATACTTTTATCTTGCATCTGATTAAAGTTTGATTTCCACGTTCACACCACTTGGAAGATCCAACTTCATCAAAGCATCAACCGTTTTTTGAGTTGGGTTGATGATGTCAATCAAGCGTTTGTGTGTACGCATTTCAAATTGTTCGCGAGAATCTTTGTATTTATGAGTCGCACGAATGATTGTGTAGAGGCTACGCTCAGTTGGAAGTGGGATTGGTCCTGCAACTTCTGCACCTGTACGAGTAGCAGTTTCTACGATTTTTGCAGCCGCTGTATCAAGTGTACGGTGTTCGTACGCTTTCAAACGGATACGGATTTTTTTGTTTGCCATCTTTTTCTCCTTTTCGTCTATTTAAGATAATAGGCTAGCTCCACAAGAAAACCGAGACGCCATTGCGTGGCAATGCAACCGAGCGTGTCGCAACCTCTTGCATCAAAGCTACAGACTGTTTTTTCACAGCACCATAATAGAATAACACAAAGATTCACTGATTGCAAGGGATTTGATAATTTTTTTGAGATTTCTTTGACAAAAAGAGACTTTACAAGGCAAAAAACGAATTTAGCTCGGCGAAGGATAAAAAACAAGAGAAGACTTACTAATTTCTCTTGTTCATATTTTCTAAATAATGAGTATTGAATATTATTTTTTGTCTTGCTTTATTGGTACTATTGAAACACCCCAAGCAACAATCGCTCCGTAGATAGTGGATAACAGTCTATTTGCTACGTAGAGCAAGTCTCCTTTTCCCATAATCGCAACAATCAGTAATGTTAAAACTGCAATTCTCGCTAAGAAAGGAGGTAAGGCAACCGATTTGCTAACATATAGAGTTCCAAGAATAGCTAACATTAACAGACAGAACAATGTTATCTTACTTGGGATGAAATGATAACAGCAAATCAAAAGAACAGCCGCTAAACCACCTACCAGCATTGCTAGAATCCGATAATATTCACTTTTTTGCTTGCCAGCCCCTCTTCCTGTACACACAGCAAAGCCGAAAAAGAAGCCGGTAAAATACCTAAAAAAGGAATAAGCCAGGCACTTACAATACAAAACATAACTGAGACAACGATTTTAAAATCGAGTGAATTTAATTTCATTTTTTTATCTCCTTGATTATTTGTTCTAATTGTAACACTAAACCAATCAATCGCAAAGAGCATTTTCTAAACAAAAACACCACTAACATAATGTAGTGGCATTTGGGAGATTATGAAAAAGAAAAGTTTTAGGATAAATATAGAATAACTTTTCAACCTTAAAACTAGCTTAACGTAACTTTATCTTTTAAAATAGAGATTTTTTAACTTTAAAAGTATTTCCCGATTGACAAATCAATATATCTGCAAGGTCGTGATAAGGTCTATAATAACGCTCATATTGCTCACGACGCGCTTGGTGCGTTCTCTCAATCCACTCAGGCTGCCGATTACGTACTGCTACATCACGGGACAAGCGGCGATCTAATTCCGTCGCTGCATCGGTGTAAAAACAAATGGACAAATCAAACAACTCTTTCGGCAGAAAAGCAACTGACATGCCTTCTACAATTAGAATTGATTTTTCCACTGAAAGTCGTTGACTTGGTGCCCAAGGTTAATCAATCGTCACTATATCACAGCCAGATTGCAAGGCTCTTATATCACGTTTCAAGCTCTTCAATTCATGAACCACTGGAAGACAGGCTGTCACTTTTTGCTCTGGAAATTCTCTAACTGCCAGCAAGTCACGATATTCCCCGTCTATTATATAAGGATCAGCCGCAAGCAGATTAACTCGCTCTCGCCCCAGACTTTCTACTAAACGTTTGGCAAAAGTAGATTTTCCAGAAGCACCGTGACCGTAAATCGCTAGCGTATGTTTTTTCCCATCCAGCAAATAATTCTTGACTACTTCTACTAACGACTTCTCACCGTGATTCATCTAGAAATTCCTCTTTGAATGATTGTAACCATAGCGCTCGATGAAATCTTCACGAAATTCAAGCAAATTGTCATCTAGAATGGCTTGGCGGACATTTTTCATCAGATTGATGAGGAAATAGAGATTATGATAGCTGGTTAGACGGAGTCCAAAGGTTTCATCGGCCTTAAGTAAATGACGAAGATAAGCACGCGTATAGTTTTTGCAGGTGTAGCAATCACAGTTATGATCCAGCGGTGTGAAATCCTCTGCAAATTGAGCATTTTTTACGACCAAACGCCCCTCACTGGTCATGCAGGTACCATTTCTGGCAATTCGTGTCGGCAGCACGCAGTCAAACATATCCACACCACGTATTACCCCGTCAATCAGGCTGTCTGGCGCTCCCACTCCCATGAGGTAGCGGGGCTTGTTTTCAGGTAACATCTGTGTTGTAAAGTCCAATACTGCATTCATCTCTTCATGAGATTCACCTACAGCTAAACCACCAATGGAATATCCTGGAAAATCCATACTAACCAAATCATGGGCTGACTGGCGGCGCAAATCTTCAAAACCAGCACCCTGCACAATCCCAAAGAGACCCTGGTCATGCGGACGGCGATGCGCTTTGAGTCCACGCTCTGCCCAGCGGCTGGTCCGCTCAATGGATTTCTTGACATAATCGTACGGTTGATAGAACTGCGGGCATTCATCAAAGGACATCATGATGTCACTGCCTAGATTGTTTTGAATAGAAATGGCCTTTTCTGGGGAGAGAAACATTTTTGCGCCGTTCAGGTGATTCTTGAAGGTCACCCCTTCTTCGGTGATGTTACGGCTGTCTGCCAAGGAATAAACTTGAAAACCACCGCTGTCTGTCAGAATAGCCTGATCCCAGTTCATAAATTTATGAAGCCCACCAGAACGCGCAATCAGCTCATCACCCGGCCGCAACCAGAGATGGTAGGTATTGGATAAAATAATCCCTGAACCCATTTCTTTGAGTTCTTCTGGCGACTGCGTTTTTACAGTTGCCTGAGTTCCCACGGGCATAAACATGGGAGTTGGGAAAGTGCCATGCGGCGTGATAATTTCTCCCAAACGAGCACCTGTGTGCTTCTCTTTTTTAATCAAACGATATTGAATCGGTGAATCTGACATTTTTACCTCCGATACTGGGAAAAACAGTCCCAGACCTTCATTTTACAGTGTGTGAGTTCATTTGACTCACAACATCCTGTATGATTTTATCAAAAAAAGGAAGAAAGATAAAGTAGATAAAAACTTTTCTTTCTCTTAGAAGAATATGGTATAATATTTTTCAATATAGGAGGCAAATATGAACTTAAGTGAATTGCGAGCAGAAGCTCGTCGTATCCAACGCCAAGCCAAGGGAATCTATGCACTCTTTTTAGTACCAATTGTGACTGCGATTATTTCCGTTGTTTACAATTATTCTTCAGACACCTTGTCCAATAATATCTTACAATATGGTATCCAAAATACGGTTGTCCACGGGATCAATCGCTCATTGTTCCCAGTAGCGATTAGTTTTATCGTATCTTTCTTTTTAACTGCTGCCTTTTGGACCTTACTGGAAGTCATTCGTGGAAAACGACAAGAGGTGCATTTTACAGATTCCATTCGGACTTTTGACAGTAAAATAATTGGTCCTGTTTTCATGACACTTTTGCTCAAGCGTATTTTACTATTTCTATGGAATCTTTTCGTCTGGATTGGGAGCGGCATGATGATTCTTGCTAGTTTTAGTATCATTAAACTCCTCCCCAATTCTCAAGATATCTCACAAAACGTTGCGCTTCAAACAACTATTGGAACTTTATTGCTCTACATTCTTATCGGTTTTCTCTTGATGATTATAGGCGTTCTGATTGCACTCCCTCAGTACTATGCCTATTCTCAAGTGGAATTTATCCTCTTTGACAGCTTGGAAAACAATAGCTACGATGGCGCCTTTAAAGTAATCCGTGCGAGTCGTCAGATGATGAAAGGTTACAAGGGAAAGAGATTTGTTCTTGATTTAACCTTTATCGGTTGGTACTTGCTAAGTGCCCTTACTTTTGGAATTGCTTCTATTTATGTTTATCCCTACGTTTATACAGCTCAGACTCTTTTCTATGAAACTGTCAGAAAGGAAAAAGAACAAACTCCGATTTTTTCTTAATTTTTCTAACTCTGAAAAATAAAATTAACCTCACAAAGACTTGGACAGTTGTTCAGGTCTTTTAAGTTCACTCTATTTTTATCTCGCACAATCACTCAACTAACGCGCAGTATCATAAACTCTACACAAAAAAGCCACCAATTGGGTGACTTTATTAGGGAGATTATTATGAAAAAGTTTAGGATTTCTATCAAACAAAGTTAGGAGGTCTTCATTTGATAAATATAGTATAACCAAGTTAGCTTAAACCAAACTTAATTTTTTAGAACAAATTGATTTTTTTAGAAATTTCTTGAAAGGCATCTTTCAGCGAATCTTGATCTGTAAAAGTTGCTACTTCCCAACCTAAGAAATCACATTCTTTCCACCAACGTTTCATGTCAGCTGGACTGAAATCTGCTTTCTTGCTCCTTGTTTGATGGTGGCGAACCGCTTCTTCAAAAGTCAAATCATAATAGTAAGACAGAACTTTTGGATAAAAGAGGTCACGCAATTCTTCTAGCATTTGCCCATAAATGTCTGTTTCATAAAATCCTTCAACGATCACCAACAAATCTCGCTCATAGCCATAACGGGCAATGGTTGCCGTCAAAGAGATTGACAGATTATCCGACTCGACTTTTTCTTTTAGCATGTCACGGCGAACGACATCTTGAGAGATGACAAGTGTCTTTCGTCCATAATACTCTTGCAATTTCTTTGCCAGACTTGTTTTTCCTGAACCAGAATTACCTCTGATATCACCAACGTTGGCATTTACCCTCCTAAAATCAGACGGGTATGCTCCCGCTTGATACAGCGGTTCATGACAATATCATCGTGCCCAGCTGCACGAAGGATTTGCTCGGCTTCTTCATTTTCCAAGCCTAATTGTGCCCAGAAAATCTTAGCATTCACTTGCAGAAAATCACGCGCCACATCTGGCAAAAACTCACTGCGACGGTAGACATCAACAATATCCACCGAAAAAGGAATGCCCTTGAGACTGGCATAGACGGTTTCTCCTAAAATCTGACCGCCGGCTGCTCGGGGATTGACCGGAACAATCTGATAGCCCCGTTCTTGCATCTCCTTGGATACACGGTGGCTGGTTGCCTCTTCTCGATCTGACAAACCAACAACCGCAATCACCTTACTATTTTCTAAATAATGTTTGACAATCCCATCGCTGGGATTTTTGAAATGATAGGTCATAAAATTTTCTCCGTAATTTTTATGTATTGTGAGTCATGCTGATCCTTTTGAATCAGAAACACAGCTATAAACACTAAGAAGCCAAACGACGCAAGAACTTCTCGCTGTCCTTATGAACTTAGCACCTTGCTTTTACTTGGCTTCATACCAGGTCTTGCCAGCACTTTCGTCCGCTTTCAAGGGAACAGAAAGTTCAATGGCAGATTCCATGATATTCTTCACCAGAGTTTTAACAGTCTCCAGTTCGTTTTCGGGTACTTCCAGCACAATTTCGTCATGAACTTGCAATAGCATTCTGGTTTTAAAATTCCCATCTGTCAGAGCTTGATCCAGTCGAATCATAGCAATTTTGAGAATATCAGCTGCACTGCCCTGAATAGGCGAATTGATTGCTGTTCGTTCTGCAAATCCTCGGACATTGAAGTTACGAGAATTGATGTCTGGAATCTCCCGACGGCGATGAAAAAGAGTTTCTACATAGCCCTTGTCTCGCGCCTCTCGCACCACATTTTCCATATAGGCCTTGATACCCGGATAGCGCTCAAAATAAGTATCAATATAGGACTTCGCTTCCTTACGACTAATACCCAGATTGTTGGCAAGTCCAAAGTCAGAGATTCCGTAAACAACACCAAAGTTGACAGCTTTGGCATTGCGGCGGTCATTTGGTGTCACATCTTCTGGTCTTTCGATATTAAAAACCCGCATGGCTGTCGAAGTGTGAATGTCCGCTCCGTGTCTGAATGCCTCAATCAGATGTTCATCACCTGAAATATGCGCCAAAACCCGCAACTCAATTTGCGAATAATCAGAGCTAAGTAAGACACTGTTCTCCCACTCTGGCACAAAAGCTTTCCGAATCAAGCGCCCTTGCTCTAGGCGAATTGGAATATTTTGCAGATTAGGGTCAACACTTGATAGTCGTCCTGTCTGAGTCAAATCTTGAAGATAGCGAGTATGAATCTTTCCGTCCGCCAAAATCCAGTCCTGTAGCCCCATGACATAGGTTGATTGAATCTTAGCAATTTGCCGATAGTCCAGAATTTTTTCCACAATTGGCGCGATTGGTGCCAAACGTTCCAATACATCTACTGCCGTAGAGTAGCCCGTTTTCGTTTTCTTAGTGAAAGATGTTGGCAGACCCAGTTTTTCAAAGAGAATGCCTCCCAACTGTTTAGGCGAATTGATATTAAACTCTTCCCCTGCTAAGTTATAGATTTCCTGAGTTAGCCGAGTCAGAATTCTCTCGTTTTCAATCTGCATGGTTTGCAATGTTTCGCGTTCTACCTTGATACCAGCAATTTCCATTTTAGCCAGCACAAAGGCTAAAGGTTGCTCCATTTCATACAGCAGATTTAGCTGGTCATGCTGGCACAGCAAGTCTGTCATAGGCTTTTCCGTTTCAATGAGAACTGTGACTTTTCTGGCTAAATGGCTCAATAAAATAGCTTTTTCAGGCAGTGCCCGCTTAGCGCCTTTCCCATAAACCGCCTCATCTTCGGCGAGTTTGGTCTTGCCATAAAGACCAGCAATTGTTACGATTTCATTGTTATCAACGGTTGAAAGAAGATACTTAGCTAAACGACTGTCAAACGCTGGTTGCGAAAGCTCAATGCCTAAGCGACTGAGCAAGACTTTAGAGCGTTTAAAGTCATAAACCTTCAAGGCTGTATTTTCCAGAAATTCTTTGAAAACCGGCTGCTGCAAAAGACTGATGTCCTGACTGGCATAAATCTGCTGTGAATTTCCCCAAGCAAAGCCAACCATCTCGTCTATGTGGTAATTGTCCCCCAACATTTCAAAGTAGAAAAAACCGTCTGCACTGAGCATTTCTGGACAAACTTCCGTCACTTCTTCAAAAGTAATGTCAGTCGTTTCCTCTGGCTCTATCTCTGCTTCTAGCGCTTGCTTAAATTGTTTAAAGCCCATTTCATCATAGAATCTGCTTAATTGTTTGATATTCGGACCTTGATAGAGGATATCTTCCAAACCAATTTCGATTGGGGCTTGGGTATCAATGGTGGCAAGTGTTCTAGATAAGAAAGCAATGTCCTTGTCATTGATGAGATTTTCCTTCATCTTAGACTGCTTCATGTGGTCAATGTTGTCATAAATGCCTTCCAGAGAGCCGTATTCCAAGAGAAGCTTAAGTCCCGTTTTCTCGCCGATTTTCGTCACACCAGGGATATTGTCCGAAGAATCACCCATAAGAGCTTTGAGATCAATGAACTGGGTTGGCGTAATTCCCATTTTTTCCATGAGGTAGGCTGGCGTAAATTCCTCGAACTCAGCCACACCCTTTTTGGAAATTTCCACAACGGTATTGTCATCGGTCAACTGGATTAGATCCTTATCTCCGCTTACGATTGTCACATCGTAGGGAACAGCTGTGTTTTCAGCCATTTTATCCAAAGTTCCGATAATGTCATCCGCCTCATACTGATCCAAATCATAATAGCGAATACCCAACTTATCTAGCATTTCGCGAATAAAAGGCAGCTGTTCACGAAATTCCTCTGGCGTTTTAGCCCGACCGCCCTTGTAATCAGCATACATCTCTGTCCGAAAGGTGGTCTTCCCCGCATCAAATGCCACCAAGATATGAGTCGGCTGTACACGTTCTATCAAGTGATTCAACATAAGATGAAAGCCGTAAATGGCATTAGTGTGAAGCCCAGACGGACTCTTAAAACGGTCAATTTGATTATACAGTGCAAAAAAAGCACGAAAAGCAACGGACGAGCCATCAATCAATAGTAATTTATTCTTATTTTCCATATTATTTATTATACCATGAAACCAAAGAAATTTTCTGATTAAGGATAATGACCGCACGCAAAAGACTTAAGAAAAATTTCTTAATCCCTTATGTATTTTGATACAACAATTTCTCCAAATGTTTCACCGCATCTGCAAAGTGATCCACTACATACGTAGCTGCTTCTTGGACAGCCTTCGGAGCATGTGCCATACAGTAGGAAAGATCGGATTTTTCAAAGACTGCAAACTAACTAATAAAAATAAAGAATGAGATAAACCGGAAATGTTCATTTTTCTAGTCTATCTCACTTTCATTTTATAAATCTAATACAAGCGAAAAACTGCTACCTTGTCCATACTCACTTTGCACGAAAATATCACCACCCAATTGGCGTGCCAATTCACGTGCAATATAGAGCCCTAGACCGTGCCCGCCAGTTTTCATATTGCGAGAAGATTCTACCCGATAAAGTCGTTTAAATATTTTCTCCAAATCCTCTGACTTAATGCCCTGACCTTCATCTGCCACCGTTAAAGTCAAGCGCTTATTGTCAACCGCCGCATCAATAGTAAGCTTAGTGCCTGCTTCTGAATACTTAAAAGCATTGCTGACCAGATTGAGAATAATCCGTGACAGCTTATCATAATGACTCACGATTTTTGCTGATTCTGGCTGCACCGAAATCTGAATATCTCGGTCTTCTTTATCAATCACCAATTGGAACTCCGACATAATATCAATCAAAAGCTTATCAAGGAAAATTTCTTCTTTTTCAAGCGGTACATCTGGCTGATTCATCGTATTCAGAGTGATAAAACTTAGCTCCTCGACCAGCTTATTCAACCGATCGGTCTGCCGACTGATGGTTTTGAGATAATACTGCTGCTCATCTGCCGCAATCACACCGTCTAGCATTCCTTCCACGCTTGCCTGAATGGAAGTTAAAGGAGTCTTGATATCATGCGATAGTTGTGCAATCATCAAACCCTTTTCCTTCTCACTTTCTTCCAACGAAGTAAAGGTACTTTGCAAGTTTCTTGACATATTATTAAAAGCATCTGCCAGCTCTTTAAATTCAGTTGGATTTTTTATATCATTTACTGTTGCAAACTTCTTGTCAGAAATTCCTTTTATGAGCTGTTTTAATTTATCCAAAGAGAGAAAGACACGGCTCAACAGCAAAAGGCTAACCAATGCCCCTGTAATACTAGCTAGAATGCTAATACCAATAATAAAATAAATATCACTTTTTGAAATCAGCATGGTGTTGACAGACCAGATGATTGCAACAACCGTGATCGTTGTGGAAATGAGGTATCCAACAATAATAAAGTGTTTTAATTTCATTTTAAACCTCTATCTTATACCCTAAGCCCCAGACGGTCTTAATCGTGGGCGTTTTTTCAGTACTGAACTTAGCTAAATCCTGCCGCAAGGCATGAATGTGAACATTCAACGTATTTGTATCATCTACAAAATCTTCTTGCCAGACTTTCTCATACAATTCTGTCTTAGAAAAGACCCGCTGAGGATTGCTGGCCAAAATCCATAGCAACTCAAAAGATTTAATGGTCATCATCAACGATTGTCCGTGCACTGTCACTTCGCGCGTTGCATGATTTATCTCTAAATCCCCTAGTTGGAGTTTTTCATCTGCTCCCACACTGCGGTGAATGCGCCGCAAGATATTATGCACCCGCAACACCAACTCCCGCGGACTGAAAGGTTTGGTAATAAAATCATCCGCTCCCATACTGAGGGAATAAATTTTATCCGGTTCAGATGTTTTAGCAGTGATAAAAAGGAAAGGTTGCTCCGGAGCAAGATACTGCACTTCGCCAATCAAATCATACCCGTCCATGTTGGGCATCATAATGTCGGTGACAATCAAATCAATCGGATATTTCTTAAAAAGCTCCAAAGCTTCCTGCCCATCATGCGCCACATTGACTTCATAACCTGCCTGTGTTAAATAACGCTTGTTAATCTCGGTAATCTCTACTTCATCATCTACTAACAAAATTCTCTTCGTCATTTTCTTACCTCTATTGTGAAAAATAGTGTTATACCACGAAAAAGTATAACACTATTTCTATACTTGATTCAAGCGTTATTGCTCACAAATGCGAGAATTACTTCTTTTCTCTGCGTTTCATGCCAACAAGTGCTAAAATAGCTGCTGCACTTAGGCCAAGAAGTCCTAAAACTGTTAAAGCAAGAGAAGATTTTTGACCTGTATTAGGAAGCGATTTTTTACTTGCCCTAGCTTGTCCACCTTTTGAAGATGTCGCAGAAGGTGTTCCACCTTTATTTGAATGCTTGCTTCCGTCATAATCTGCTTTTTTACCTTGGTTTTGTGCCTGATCATTTTGACCTTGTTGAGATTGTCCTTTAGAGTCCGCTTTCTTTTCACCTTTTAGGTTAATCGTCACAGATTTCGTCGCAATGACATTCTTCAAGTCCGCTTTGCCATCTTTGGTTGCTCCATACACTGTAACAGTTGCTTTATACAAATGTGTTCCATTTGCTTTTAACTGTTCTAACAGAGCTTTGTCTTGTTTACCTGCAGCATTACCGTCCAATGAAACTTGGTAGAAATATTGGCCTTTGCCTAAGCCCGCTAGTGGCAATAGACCTGGATGCTTAGCTGAGCCATTATCTGACCATGGGGCGCCGTTTGAGGATTTGAGCAAAAGACGAGTCAACATGCCATCACCACCAAAGAGTTCATACGGAATCACTTGATTGACACCAGCTGTAAATGGTCCTGGATAGACTGCATTTGTTAAATAACTTGCAGGAACATCAATTTTATCTTTGATGTTATCTGCTACGGATTTTTTCACTTGGTCAGCAGTCGTAGTGCCGTTCAGATTCAAGTTCACTTGACGTGTTGCGATGACATTGTTCAAGTCTGCTTTACCATCTTTGGTTGCACCATAAACTGTGACGGTTGCGGTATAGCTGTGTGTGCCATTCGCTTTTAGTTGATCTAAAAGAGCTTTGCCTTGTTTACCTGCTGCCTTACCATTGAGTGATACTTGGTAGAAATATTTACCTTTTGGAATGTTGGCAAACGGTAGTAAGCCGGCGTGTTTTGCCGTGCCATTATCTGACCATGGTGCCCCGTCTGAGGATTTCAACAAGAGACGGGTTAACATACCGTCACCACCGAAGAGTTCGTACGGAATGACTTCATTCACCCCTGCTGTAAAGGGACCAGGGTGGTTCGCATTGGCTAGGAAAGAAGCCGGAACATCTGTACTGCCCTTGATATTATCCGCTACAGATTGCTTAGCTTGAGCAAGAGATGGATCTTCTTGTGCTTTTTGACCATTCAAATTCAGATTTACTTGACGTGTTGCGATAACATTGTTCAAGTCTGCCTTACCATCCTTAGTTGCGCCGTAAACCTTAACAGTCGCAGTGTAAGTATGAGTACCGTTCGCTTTCAATTGATCCAAGAGGGCCTTGCCTTGTTTGCCGGCTGCATTGCCATCTAATGAAACTTGATAGAAATATTTGCCCTTTGGAATGCCTGCAAACGGAAGCAAGCCTGCATGATTCGCTGTGCCATTATCTGACCATGGTGCTCCGTTTGATGATTTGAGCAGAAGACGAGTCAACATGCCATCACCACCAAAGAGTTCATACGGAATCACTTCATTCACACCAGCTGTAAATGGACCAGGATGGTTCGCATTTTGTAAGAAGGACGCTGGGACATCCGTACTTTCTTTAATATTTTCTGAAATAGATTTCTTCGCTTGTTCTAATGAAGAATCTGCTTTAGATTTCAAACTATTAAGGTTAATCGTCACTTGACGAGTCGCAATCACATTGCTCAAGTCAACTTTACCATCTTTTGAACCATAAACTGTTACGGTAGCGGTGTAACTTTGTGTACCGTTCGCTTTCAATTGATCCAACAATTCTTTATTTTGCTTGCCTGCTGCATTTCCTCCATTTTAAACCTGACAACAACCCTCGCGCTCTGCACTCTCTGCAAACGGAAGCAAGCCTGCATGATTCGCTGTGCCATTATCTGACCATGGTGCTCCATTTGAGGATTTGAGTAGAAGACGTGTTAACATCCCATCTCCACCAAAAAGTTCATACGGAATTACTTGGTTCACACCTGCTGTAAAAGGTCCTGGATAAGTAGCATTATCAAGGTAAGAGGCAGGAACATTGATATTACTTTTAATATTATCTAAAACTGATTTTTTCGCTTGATCCAATGAAGAATCCTTTTCTTCCTTTGAAGTAGCTTCTTTTACTACTTTTTCAGTTGCTTTTTGAATTTCCTTAGCAGCCTCTGCAATCGTTTTGCCTACTTTGTTTTCTTTTGTAACTTCTTGTTTTTCTTGCACCTTTTTATCTGGTGTTTGAGTTGTTCTGCCAGACAAATCTTGTGAGGACTTAGTTGCATCTGGCGTTTCTTTCTTGTCAGCTGTTGTTTTTTCAGATTGTCCTACTTTCGAATCAAGTATGGATTTCCCAGAGTCTGTCGGACTATTTGACGGGGCTGTCGTGACCACCTTGTTTTGCGTACCAACTTGGGCATTTACCGGATTGCTAATAAGAATAAAGAATCCACTTGCCACAACTACGGACGCAACACCTACACTTAACCGACGGATAGACCATTTTGTATATTTTTCATTATTTGAACGATGATTTTTGTCAACCATATTATTTACTCCTTTGATTATTTTTAATGGTTGATTAAAGTTTACCAAGCTCTTATTAACTATCCGTAAGACAAAGTTAAAGTTTTTCTTAAATAAGCATTATTTCTTGCTTATTTATAGAATTTTCACATGTTGTGATATACTAGATTACATGAACAACATTTATTATTTTGTCCGTCACGCGCACTCAACTTACACACCTGACGAATGGACACGCCCTTTGTCACAAAAGGGACTCACTTCCCTCTCACAATTAAAAATACTAGAGAATAAGCCAATCTCTGCTATTTATTCTAGTCCTTACCAACGAGCAATTGAAACGATTGAGCCTTTGGCACTAACCTTTGGGCTTCCGATTCAACTTGATAAGCGATTGATTGAACGAAAACTAAGCAGTCAGCAGGTTTCCGACCAAACATTTGAAACTACACTCAAACAACTTTGGCAAAATCCTGACAGTTCTCTACCGGGTGGCGAATCAAATCTCATAGCTCAAAACCGAGCTCTATCATTTCTGCAAGAATTAGAAGAAAACATACTAAGATTAGTAGTGAAGAAATCTCCGACGGGAGAGAGTACTCACTACTTTTTCTTTATGTTAAAGTAGTGGTGTCTTGTAAAGTCGTAGGGCTCTATGGCGCTAGACGTCGCTTGACAAACTGGCAAGACACCTAGTTTTAGGTGGAGTTTGATCAAAGTATGTGGGACGCTAAACGTCGCGTATTGAAAATAAAATCACTAAAACATGGAATTATTCAAGACAAAAGAGGTAATGTCATGCGTGCAGTATTTGGAATTGATGTAAGTAAAACAAGTTCTGAGGTGGCAATTTTAGTCAACGGTGAGAAGGTTCATGGCTACTCCATACTCAATGATGCCATTGGATTCAATCGCCTGTTGGGGGACTTGAAAACTGTTCATAACCCTGAGATTATATTTGAGGCCACAGGCGTCTATTCTCGATGTCTTCAGGCTTTTCTTGAGGAATGTGGTTACGCTTATACACGGCTAAATCCACTGGAAGCTAAGAAGCAATTGGACAGTCTGCGAGTTCGTAAAACAGATAAAATTGACGCTGAAAAGTTGGCTAAATCTCAGCTTGTGCACAATCGTAAACCAACTTACGTGCAGGAAGAAGTTTATCAACACCTGCGTGATTTAAGCCGTTTCTATCAAAATATGACTGAAGATCTTGTTCGAGCTAAAAACCGTCTGCACAAGGTTCTACAAGTCACCTTTCCTGAATTGGAAAATCTCTTATCCACACCAACTGGAGAGCAATATTGGAACTTAGTGATGGCTTTTCCATGTAAAGAGTTTGTATTAAGCCTATCTCAAAGTGACTTGTATGAGATTATCCGTCAATCTACCTCCAAACGCATCTCTGAAAAGCGTATTGCTTACCTGACTGATAAACTTATAAAACTCGCTAAACAATCTTTTTGTGCGGTCAAGAAAACCTCTCCAATGCTTGAAGAGGTTCGTTACTATGCTCAAGAATTGCTTCGTCTTTCTGAACGCAGACAAGTTGTCTTAAACGACATGGTAGCTCTAGCTCAGCCTTTACCAGAGTATGACATCTTACGGTCAATTCCTGGCATCGCAGAAACCACAGCGACATCTATCATTGGCAAATTGGGAGATATTCGTCGATTTCACTCTGCCAATCAAATCAACGCCTTTATTGGCATTGACCTGAGACACTATGAATCTGGGAACTTTCTCGCTAAGGAACACATCACTAAACGAGGTAATCCCTATGCCAGAAAAATCTTGTTCAAGTGCATTCACAACATCGCTTCAGCTAGTCATACCAATCCCTGCCATATCGCTGACTTTTATGAGAAACGAAAAAGACAATCGACAATAGCTTCAACTAAGCCACATACGATTGCCTCTATACATCGTCTCATTCGAACAATGTATTACCTCATTACGCATAACAAACTTTACGATTATTCTTTGACCCAAAATCGATAAGGCTGTCTATGCCGTATTATTGTAACACCTTGTTTCAAAAAATACCAGATGAGGTGTTTTTTAGCATGCCATTTTATGGATCAAAAAGTGTTAAAAATAAGACAGTAACCTCAGAATAGCTACTGTCTTATCTCTTTTTTTACTTAAAGCCTTGATAGACTTGAAAAATGGTAGAAAAAATGGTAGAAAAGAGCCCTTATTTACCATGGGCTGAAACTATTCAGGAAAAGTGCAAATAGAAAACGTTCCAGAGTCAAATCAACTTTGGAACGTTTTTTCAATATACCTTGTTATTGGGCGGTTACACTCAACCACTGCGTCTTGCTCGACAATCCAAAGACAATTTAGAGGCTAGGACTTTTGTCCCAGCCTCTAAATATCAAGCCGAGCTCAGCATCAAGGACTGCAAATACCAGCGATAAGCTGCCCGATAATGATAGGCATTAAAAAACTTCATCTCCCCGATACCGTAGCGTATCAGGTAGTATATCAGATAGTGCAGACGCAGGCTTTCCCACTCCATGCTAGCCTTTTGACAATGGGCATACTCAGCCTCAAGCTCCCCATAGTAATCTCTGAATTGATTATAAATTTCTTGAATTTCCATCATAACTCCAATCTTTTTGCTTTAACACTAGTTTAGCGCAAAAAGGAGAGGTTTCGGGACAAGAAACATATCTGGTCTCATTTTAGAGCCAAAAGGTAGGTAGGGCGCTAGAAAGTGACATTTCAGGGAAGAATTTTGACATTTGGGAGTTGGGGAGTAACCTTTTTGATAATCATTTACGATTAAATACTTTACTATGTTGAAATTTGAGATTGGCTAATATTTTAATGGTTCTTGCACAAACTCACCAACTGCCTCATAAACTGTAAAATGAATCACTGCATCAATATGATTTTCCTCAAATACCTGACTCATAAACTTTTTGTCTGCAATAGAACCTTGATAAAAAGGAAACGTCACACCTGTAATAGTTTTTAATCTATCTAAGACCTGAAGCGAACTATTTGAAAAATCATCTACAACTACAACATCATAGCCACTTTTTAATAATTCCACTACTATGTAGCTACCGATATAACCTGCACCACCTATGATTAAAATCTGTCTTATAAGACTATCACTTCATAATAACAATCTCACTTCAATTTTGATAGTGCAGTCCTCAAATATTGCCCTTGCCGAAGTTTACTACCAATTTGTTTAGCATTTTCTAACATTTCTTTGTATTGCTCTTCTGACAAGGTATCTAAATTTTCTTTTAAATCAGAAAGAGAAGAAACAACTAGACCACACTGTTTATCTATCACAAAATGAGCCAGTGCTGACTCTTCCCAAACAACTACAGGGAAGCCTGCCGCTAAATAAAGTGAAGCCTTGTGCGAGTTGTTATAGCGAAGGTACTCACCAAATACACCACTACATGTCTCAGCGCTATCACCATCCCAGACAAGACCAAAACCACCCTCAAGAGCTGCTGGTAGCTCGTCAGGTAAGAAGGATCCAAAGTAAGTCTCATTCGCAAGAGCTCTGCTCTCGTCGAAGCCAACACCATAAAGGTTATAAGCAGGTTCTTCAGGAAGAGAGTAAAGATAACCAGCTTTTTCCTGAGCCAAATTGCCAGCTACAATGATTGGCTGGTCTTTTGTCAGTCCACTTTTTTCTTGGAAATTTGGAATCAAATAATCAAAAATTCCAAGACTCACAATCTTATCTTCTGCAACTCCTTTATTTACCAAAACAGATTTCATAATAGGATTATGGGCAATAATCCCATCAGCTGCACCAAGCAGACCTGACTCTTGAATTTGAACTCGAATCTTATGCTTCAAAGGTACTGTATCCAAATTGGCATAGCGTAAAGCTTCCAAATCGTGGATAATAAAATGAACTTTTACGCCTTTTTTCTGTGCTTTCTTTACATGATGTGTTGTGAAAAAACTATGATGAAGCATTGGGAACTGGATCAATAACTCATCACCTTGCTTTAGTTGAGCCAAGGCCTGACCAAAAGCCTTGGATTTATGAAGCTGTGCTTTAAGTGTACTCATCTCGTACCAATTATCAACTGAAAGAACCAAGGCTTGATAACCTTCTCTCTTTACAATTTCTTCAACATCATTACGTGCCTTATTCCCGGCATTTTTCACATTATTATCGTGTAAAAATTCTTCTTTTAAATAGTATTTCATCTCTTATTTCTCATTTTTCAAAAGCTGATTTTTCAGGATAGCGTTCTTTCAATATTTCCTTAAAACGAATGATATTCTCCTCTTTAGAGTCAACATCATCATTTACACAAAGCAGTTTTTTATGTTTATCTTTAAAGATACTCTCTAATCGATCCACTTGATTCAGGTCTATCGACTCTCCAAAATTCTTTGACATAGGATAAAACTGATTACTTTCAATCTGCCAATGCTGACAGATGTATTGATTAACATCTACTCCATAGTCTCTAATTTTATTTCGTGACGTTCTATCTAATGTTTCACCCTCAATGTCCCATAAATGTGCCAAGGTACTCTTTTTCATAGGTGCAGCTAAATGGTTATTCACATAGCCTGTTGGCCCCCATGGCAAAAGTAGCAAGTTTTTCAAAACTAAATACCCATAACGATGATTGAAAAATTTCCAAGGCGAGGACTTTAGTGCCTTCTTATTAGGAAAATGGCGATAAATCAATTCAACATTATTGTGATAAGTATTCGTAAATGGTGGCCAAGGAACTAAAGCATCATATACAGCTAAAAGCTTAGGTTGCCCATTCTTATAAAAATCCGAAGGTTGACTATCTCTAATCAAGTACACATCATCATTGAAATACAAATAATTCTCCGACAAGCCCTCAATCCGATGGAGGTTGAGTTCAATAGCCGCTGAATTATAGGTAGGTAGATACTCTTTAGGGATAAACTCCTTATGAGTGACCAACTTGAGTTTTGGATGCTCCAAGTTCAACCATTCCGGTTTTTGGCCATTGGTGACTAAGTAAACACGATTTACCCAAGGAGCATGATTTTCAATCATTCGAAACCAGTAATTAAAAATCCCGTAATCACGATAACGCTGCTCTCCGTCGATTTCTTGGTCCAAATCTGCCACTTGACCAGTCACAGCTTGTTTCTCACGGATAAACTCCGGATCACTCCCGTCAACCCAGAGAACCACGATATCAATCTTATCTTCTGTCATTTAGTAAATTCTTTCTCTACGACTTCCAAAGCACGCTCAATGACCACGTGCATGTCGTAGTATTTATAGTCTGCTAGACGTCCACAGAAAATGACCTTGTCATTTTTCTCAGCTTCTTCTTGGTACTTGGCAAACATAGCATTGTTCTTTTCATCATTGATTGGGTAGTATGGCTCATCTCCACGTTTCCAATCAGCTGGGTATTCGCGGGTGATGACCGTCTTCGGTTGGGTTCCATACTCGAAGTGCTTATGCTCAATGATACGAGTGTAAGGGATCTCACGCTCTGTATAGTTGACTACAGCATTTCCTTGATAGTTTTCCTCATCCAAAACTTCATGTTCAAAACGCAGGCTACGATACTCAAGCTCTCCGTGTTTATAATTAAAATACTGGTCAATCATACCCGTAAACACAACCTTTGCTGCTGAGCTTTCCAGTTCTTCTCGGTTGGCAAAGAAGTCAACGCCTAATTCAACTTCTACGTCGCCAAGCATATTTTCAATAATGACATTGTAGCCACCGATTGGAATCCCTTGGTAACGGTCGTTAAAGTAGTTATTATCGAAGGTCAAGCGAACTGGAAGACGTTTAATGATAAATGGTGGAAGGTCTGTTGCAGAACGTCCCCATTGTTTTTCCGTGTATCCTTTGATCAATTTTTCATAGATATCTGGACCAATCAACTTGATTGCTTGTTCTTCCAAGTTTTTAGGTTCAACATCTTTCATATCAGCCGTTTGCTCAGCAATCTTGTCTTTAACTTCTTGCGGAGTCTTAGTGCCCCACATAGCATAGAAGGTATTCATGTTAAATGGAAGATTATAAAGACTGCCCTTATAGTTAGCAATAGGGGAATTGATATAGTTGTTAAATTCAGCAAATTGGTTGACATAATCCCAAACCTTTTTGTTTGAGGTATGGAAAATGTGGGCACCGTACTTGTGAACATTGATTCCTTCAACATTTTCACAGTAAATATTTCCGCCAATGTGATCACGCTTGTCAATCACTTTTACTTTTTTGCCACGTTTTGTAGCTTCGTGTGCGAAGATTGCTCCAGACAAACCAGCACCAACGATAAGATAATCGTACATTATAAACTCCTTTTTATAATTTAACTATTCGATTGATATAAGGGATTTTCATTAATGTCATACTTATTAGAAAACTAATCATTAATGTGAAAACAGGGAAAAATAAGTATGCACCCACTATGTTAAACCCTATCAACTTTTGCCATATTTGCATAACATAGGTATGTATAATAAATACTCCCATCGTTTGGACTGATAACAAGTAGATCATTCTATGTTTAGAAGCATCAATGGTTAGCGTCAATAAGGTAAGAAATAGTCCTAAACTAATTACTTTTACCAAAAGAATGTCATAAAAATATTCAGCAAAAAGATTATGATAAATATTTTTTGCTATGAAAAATAATATTATCGGTGAAATCAATAACAAAAGTATGCTAACTATTTTCATCCATCCCTTAAAGATTGATTTTAAATTATCTATATTGAATTGTGCTACAAAACCACCTAAAATGTAGTAAAAGAACCAAGTCCATAATCTAAACGTTTGTATAACATAAATTTGCACTGGCATTTGAAGCAAAAAATTTATCAATTCAAAAAACAAACCAATAATTGTTAATACAGATAGAAAGTACAAATAACTTCTTTTTGAATGTAAATACTTCTTCAATATCGGCAAACATAAATAAATTAGTATCAATGAGCCAAAAAACCAAAATTGGAAGAAATAACCCTCTTGTATCAAAGAAGCCAAAATTTTTTTAATTGGATTAATTGTGAAGTCTCTTTTAAGTAACCAGATGATAACAGTCCATGACGACACTGTTATTAGAACCCATTTTATTTTATGTTGTATATAGGGATATGTTATCTTGCTTTTGCCCAATAATAAATAACCATTCACCATAAAAAACAAGGGAATTGAATAAGTACCTAAATAATATAAATAAGATGAGTAATTCCATTGCCCTGTTTCCTTAAACCCTGGCATCGTAGTGTGAAGCAAAACAACTCCGATACAAGCAATTATTTTAATCAAATCTAAGTTTATATTACGTATTTTCTTCATTTCTAATTTTTCCCTATTATTTGTTTTAATTCTTTCACATCTACTACTTTCAGAGCTAGAATAGCAAACAGGTAAATGAGGCCGCCAAGCACTGCATACACAAGAACATTTAAAGTAGGTGAAAAATGCAAGAATGGTTTTGCACATAGCAACAAGCCATACATCATAGCAGATGCGCATACAATTTTTGCCATAGACCCAAGAATCGGTACTTCCTTAAGATAAGGAAGGGTATAGTACAATTGAATGAACCATACCAGTGACTCCGTTAGAACTGATACAATAGCCGCGCCGATAAAACCAAAATGAGGCAAGAAGAGCAAATTCAACCCCACACTGACAATAGCAGGAATGGTGGTGGATAGCATAAATTCTTTGTTTTTATCATGCGGGATGAGAATTTGAATCCCCATGATATTGGTCCATCCGATAAAGAACATTCTAAAAATCATGATGGCAATGGCATAACGCGCATCCTGGAAATCCTTCCCTAGGAAGAATTGAACAAAGTCATCATTGACAATCAGCATGCCAGCAATAATCGGGAAAATGACCAAATTATAAATCAAAAAAGACATCTGGTGCATCTTGTTGACAGCCTTGTGATCTCCTGAGGACAAGAGGCTTGATACCCGAGGCAACATGACACTTCCCAGAGACGTCACCAAGGTCAACAAAATATTGACGAGTTTTAAAGCCTGGTCGTAAATCCCGACATCCTTTGTAGAGGCGAGAGCCCCCAGCATGGTCCGGTCAAGAGTAACATAGAGGGAAATGGCAATCTGCGGTAAAAAGAGCAGAATGACCGGTTTTAAATGCACCCGTGCATAGGCCATATCGAAATAGGCTTTCCCAATAAATTCGCGGGCAGGTAACCACATGCTCAGCTGACCTAACAGCTCAAAGATGGTTAGTAAGAATACATAGAGATAAAGATTATTGGCAGATTTAACGAACAAGAAGATGGAGATGACTCCGACTAGCTTAACCGTAATATTTCGCACCGTAATCTTGCGGAAGTCCTCTAAGCCCTGAAAAAGCCAGGAGATATCGAGCCCTTTTGAAACCAAACTGAGTCCCAAAATATAGGCTACAGGATTTTGCATGGATGGAAGCATCAAGCAAAACAAAGCATAAAGGAGGAGAGATACAAATGTTGCGACTAACTGGAGGGTATAAATCCCCCAAAAATTTTTTCGGATGTCTTTCCGGTGTCCTGAAATTTCCTTAGTACCGTAATTGGCCACTCCTAAAGTCGCTAAAAGGATAAAGTAGGTAACAATGGAGTTGAAATAGCCGTAAGTTCCTAAATCTTCAGAGCTAAATACCCGAGTGACATACGGGGTGGTGATAATCGGTAAAATAATCACCAGCAGCTGGTAGGAGAGATTGTAGGCGTAATTTTTTAAAACTTTCATAAGTACAATAACTTGTTTTAGCCTTCCTTTGAATTTGACGAATACTCTTCTTTATTCAATTTTTGTATCCTCATTCACAATAAATAGGCGACTGATAAATAAGATTAATGGAGAATAACGAAGAACTAACATCTGAGGATCAAACATACCATGGATAATCATAATTCCTAAGCAAGCCAGTACGATATCTTTTTGAATAGACACAAAATAACGCATCACTTTTGTCAATGCAAACAACATAAATGCACTGACAATCAAGCCATCAATAACCAATAATTGAACAAAAGAGCTATCAATAAAATTGTAATTACTAGTGAAATTTCCAAACATATCAAGAGTTGTAAAGGAAATTGGTTGCCCTAACCAAGATACCCCAAAATTTTGAAAACCATTGACACTGAGACGCAAGCGATTATGCGTAAATTGATCGACTAAGTGAAATAAATTCCCAGATGAATAAAAACAAAAATACAAGACAATCACTAAAGCTAAAATAAAACCGTACTGCACAAGTGTCTTTGTCCAGAAGTTTCCAATGATAAACTCTTTTTTAAAGATTTTAATACTCAACAAAGCATAGGTTAGTATCAAAATGCTTAAGTAAAATGGACTAGATGTCGAAGTCTGTTGATACATATAAATGGTAGACATCAACAGAGCTAACAACTCAAGGTAGGAAATCTTCTTCCCTCTAAACATAAGATAACTACATAATGCAAAGAACATACGTTGAGAAGCAAAGGAAACATAGTTAAATCCAAGACTATAACGATAACCACCATCTGCACTCATCAACATATTTGAAATAATTCCCATCTTACTAGCCAAAATAGTGACAATGAGAACTGAGAATGTCGCTAAGGAGAAGGTACCTAATAATTTCTTGAACTCTATATCCCTAGCCGAAAATACTAACAGTAAGACGTTTATATCAGGAAGACCATCACGATTTTTTGACACAATTAACATTGTCAGGGTAAATAATAAGAAAACTAATAATTCCTTCAAGTGAAATCTGAAATAATTAATTGTGTTAGGAAGGTTGATGAGTTCTTTTATCGCAATCATTACTAACGTAAAATAAAGTAATATACGATAAAGTGCCAAGAAACCGTCTAGTCTAACGAAATAAGTTGTAGTTACCAGAGATGCAAATAATACCCAAACAAAGAGTGTAAATAAATAGATTTTCTCTGAAATAAAGCGACTGCTATTCACAAGTACTTTCCATACCTTTCAATTATTCTTATTAATGCTGTAATATCATCTGCATTTTCTTGAGGTAAATCAAAATAATATAAATTCGACATTTTAACAGCATTTTTATGAGGGGATTTAATAGTGAAGAATCATTCCTAATAAAATCTGCCATATCTTTGCTTTTACAAATTTCTTTAACGAGCTTAACTTTTTTTGTAACTGGTAATTTTTGCTTAGAAATATTGTGAATATTGCTCATCAATATTCTTGCCTTTACAGTATTATCAAGATTTGAACTATCTATATGCCAATCCTTTAATAAGTTATCAACCAACTTCAACTCTTGAAGCTGATACTGAAGACGCTTAGGGTTATAGCCCGACATAGCAGACCCCTTCCTGCCGATGACATAAACATAGTAGGACTCTTGAGAAAGATAAACCCTGTTCACATTACGATAAACATTCAGATTGAAGCGCACATCTTCACCCAACTCATACTTCTCAAAAGAAATATTATTTTCAAGAAGAAACTCTCTACGATAAATTTTATTCCACACAGTATAAAGCATATCTGATAAAAATAAATCTGTAAATATCGTGATAAAATCATTTTTATCGTATAATCCACTATGAGGAAGACACTTTTTCGTACGATACTTCTCAGTTAACTCTTGCTCAAAAGAATTGTAATAACTAAATACCACTAAATCTAAGTCTGATACCAACTTATCAGCAAAGTCCGAAAAGAGATTTCCTACAAGATAATCATCGCTATCAGCGAAGTAGATGAACTCTCCCTTAGCTTTGGATAAGCCAAAATTACGGGCAGAACCAACACCGTGGTTTTCAATATGATAGACTGAAATATTATCATATTGGCTAGCATAAGTTTCACAGATATGACCACTACAATCTGTAGAACCATTATCTATCACTATAATCTCCAAGTCATCATAATTCTGAGAAATAACACTTTTTAAACAACGATCAATGTATTTCTCAACGTTATAGACTGGAATAATAACAGAGTATTTCAAATTAAACTCCCATATCATATCAGAAAATGTTTTGAATACTGAAGGCTAGTTTTAATACTTTAAGTCTAAACAGTATATATTTTAACTTATTTGGTTGGTCTTTCATTTGAGAAAGAGAAACACTATTCTTAAGTAATTCTTGTTTCACTTCATTAGTAATGTCTATATATTTTTTATCTAATTTAGATTTATATAAACTTGCCAAGATATGAGTCAAGCCATTCACATAATATAGCTGTGAAATTTGTAATTCTTCTTGATTTAATTGTGAACAAACAAAATCAGAATAAAAAACTTCTTTGTAGAACCCAAACATATCTCTAAACTTCTGCTCATTCCAAGACTGTGTGATGGAATCAGGATTATCAATTAAATAGTGATAATACTTTTGATTGGTAGCAAAGACATTCTTAGCTGAGAGGAAGAGCTTGTAATTCGTTCCCAAGTCTTCATAATATTTTCCTTTCGGAAAAGAAATATTATTATCAACAAATAAAGACTTTTTATATATTTTGTCGTTGGCAAAACCTGTGATATAACTATGCTTGAGCATTTGGACAAAAGCGTCTTTACCTTCAAAGACTTGAGTCACTACTGAATCCGAAACTATAACATCTTCTTCACCTTTGACAAACTCACGATTAAAAGAAATAATGTCAAATTCTCGAGATTCCAGCACCTCTGCTAATTCTTTAAAAGTTTGTGGTTCCAGCCAGTCATCAGAATCAGGGAAATAAACATAGTCACCCTTAGCATGTGAAATACCAGTATTGCGAGCTTCAGAAAGCCCTCCATTTTCTTTATGAATAACTGAGATAAAGTCATACGCCTTAACATAATCATCACAGATTTGAGAAGAACTATCAGTACTTCCATCATCTACAAGTAAAATATCATAATTATGCCACTCTTGGACAAGAACGCTTTCTACACAACGTTTTAAATACTTTTCAACATTATAAACTGGAATGACAACAGTTAAAAGTGGTTTCATGGATTCTTCACCTAAATTTTTATTTTATGTTAAATCTTCCCCACCCTTATTCAACCAAGTAACAGCATTAAAATATCGGTGGTAAGTCTTCAAATCGATACCAACATGCCCTTGCTTCTCGGCTGATTTAAAATGAATCAAGGAAGGTAAATCACTATAATTCTTCGAAGAAAAAATAACCTTACTCTTATATGGAAGTTCTTCGAACTCTTTCATCAATTCATAAGTACAAATATCATTATCATTGAACTTAAAATACAAATTATCTCAATAAATTCTTTCCAAACGGCGTTGCCATTTTTGAGTTGCTTCTTCCTCATCTGCATAATGCAGGAAATGAAGTTCAATATCATCAAGTAGTGCTAAAGGATAGGCATTATCAAAGTCTTTGATATATTTTGATTCTTTAACAAATTTCAAGGGGATGTTCCCGCTCAAATAATGTTTTAAATTCTTGAGCATCTTGATGTAATCAGGAGAAAAGACAAACATCCCTACAAATGGAGTTTGGTAAGGCAAGCCCAATTCTTGATAAACCTTTCCAGCCCAACAATTATCACAAATAATCGTAAAATTTTTATTCTTTAGTCTTCGTCTAGGAATAAAGTTAATAATTGGATAAATAATTGGTTTTAATTTATTCTTAATTTTTTCAGTATTCATCTTAGTATTTCCTATACAACTCCGAAAAATTCCGAATATAACTTTGTAAGGAGAAGAGTTCTTTTTGGCGTTGGACAGAGGCCTTACCAAATTGCTCTCTCTTCTCGGTATTGTCAGCCAATTCTTGAATAGCTTTAGACAATTCTGCAGGCTGATTCGGTGTAGCAAGAAGACCATTTTCCCCTTCCTTGACCATCTCACAGACACCTCCATGACGATATCCCACTACAGGTTTGCCACAAGCCATAGATTCGAGGACGACTGTTGGTAATGGATCTGGATTGGTACTTGGCAAGACAAAGATATCAAACATATTATAGAGTTCTGTCGTCTTGCTATAATAGTCAATTCGCTTGATTTGTCTAGCTACTGGTGAGTCTGAAATGGTTTTTTCCAGCTCATCCACACGCCACTCTTCACCCTCAAATGCACTACCTGCCAAAAAGGCAACTGCTTTTGGATTAGCCTTCAAGATTGGAGTCACAGCTTCTAAAAAGTCGCCTTGACCTTTCCAGGCATTAACTCGTCCGATCATACCGATGACAAGCGCATCTTGTGCGATACCAAACTGATCACGGACGGCGGTGGCATCCATTTCGTGATAGACGGCATTGTCAACACCATTATAGATGACTTGAACTTGGTCATTTTTTACAAAGCGAGACTGCTTGACGTGGTTGGCTACAGCATTTGAAACCGTCACAATCGTATCAGCATAACGTCCCATCAAAAAGTTGATAAAATCTGAAATTGCTTTTGGTTTGACAATAATTTCATGAACATGCCAAATCAAAGGAAGGTTCAACTTACGTTTGAGATAAATTCCCTCAAGTACTGCAGTAGTATTGTTGTGAATGAGAGTAATTCCATTTTCCTTAGCATATTCAGCGATTTGCTTTGAATAACGGTTATATGAGCCAAAATACTCAAGAATCCCCTTAGGATTAAAATATTTACGGCGCAAGATTGGATAATCGATAACTTTAACTTTAGCACCAACATTCTCCAGAGCACCCACCAAGACACCAGCATTGGGTAAAATAACGTGCGTTTCAAATTCGTCTTTATTCAAACCTTTAATAAGCTCCAACAAAACCTTGTCGGCGCCATACATTTCGGCACCAGCATGGAGATATAAAATTTTCTGCATTTCTATCCTTTAAATACTTTTTCGTAGTCTGTAACAATCTTTTCCCATGTGAAAGCTGAGAGAATTCTTCGGCTTGACTTGAAATCCAAGTCAGTTATTGCTGCCTGATCAAATCCCTCTACTTCCTCAATGACGCGTGCCAACTCGTCTTTTTTCCAATAAATAGCCCCGTCTTCACCAACCTCACGGTTAAAGCCAACATCTAGCAACAAATTCAGTTTTGTAGATGCTAGAGCTTCCAGTAGAGAAGGATTGGTCCCTCCAACCTCATGTCCATGGAAATAGGCAAAAGCATTTTCACGAATGTACTTGAGCAATTCTTGGTCATAGACAGTCCCAACAAATTTGACTCTCGGATCTTTGTCGAAGCCTGTATCCTTGAGCAACTGATCGTAAAACTTATTTTGTTCCACATTTGTAATGAGAACAAAGTCTTTTTTAGAATTAGACTTCATAAATTCACGAATCATGGTCTCATAGTTGTTTTCGGGAACGAATCGTCCCACAACTAGATAATATCCGTTTTCAGCAACACCCTTTTCCTGATACCAACTACGAACTTTTTCGTCCTCAGGTTTTAAAACAGACTTACTTGTATCTGTCCCGTAGGCGATGTAAGTCGTCTTGGGCCGATACTGTTTATAGTCTTCTCGGATATATTTTTCGATATTTTTACTATCGCAAACCAATAAGTCCGCATGCTTGACCATGAGTTGCTCTGAGTATTTCCAATACTTACGGACGGGGAAACTCCATTTTGATCGGAGCCACTCATGTCCATCAGGATTGACAAATAAACTGCCTCCGATAGCTTTAATTTTTTTCTTGAGCCCAGCGATAAAAGGCCCAATACGACAAGCTAAAATATAGAAAATAGGAGCCTCATCCCTATTTGCTTTAGCGATTTCAATCGCTCTATTTACAGCAGCAATATCATAGGCAATGGCTCTAGCTGGCCCAATATTAGGCACGTCAATATTGAAACAAATTGCCCCGTTATGCTTAAACTGGTCATCTGTGATTCCAGACTTAGCTGAATTTTCACGCATACAGGCTACATAGTACTGTATACTACTATCTTGCTGATATTCTGTTAATTTCTCAACAAAGGTTTCAAAGCCACCATACTTGGCAGGGATTCCTTTTGAGCCTATGATATAAACTGACTTCTTCATCTTTCTCCTATCAAGGAAGCGAAGTCTCACCTACTTCGCTCCATCTTTCATTAATACAACTTTGACAGTCTTTAGTAAAATTTTAATATCTGACCAGATAGTCCAATCATCAATATAGGACACATCTAGCTTTACAACATCATCAAAATTCGTGATTTCACTGCGGCCGCTGACTTGCCAGAGGCCTGTGATGCCTGGTTTGAAACTCAAACGTTTTTTCTGTTCAGGTGTGTATTTTTCATACTCATCCACAGTTGGCGGACGCGTACCAACTAAGCTCATATCACCTTTAAGAACATTCCAAAATTGTGGAAGCTCATCTAGACTGGTTTTCCGAATGAATTTTCCAATAGGTGTAATCCGTGGGTCATCATCCATTTTGAACATCCCACCACTCATGGTATTATGTGCCATCAGCTCTTTTTTGCGTTCCTCGGCATCTACGTACATAGAGCGAAATTTGTAAAATTTAAAAATCCGACCGTTTTTTCCAACACGTTCTTGAACAAAAATTGCTGGTCCACCATCTTTACGAATCATTGGAACTAGGAAAAGTGCTGCAATTCCACATATAAGAAGTCCAAAGAGAGAACCAATGACATCCAAAACTCTTTTAGCAATGATGTGACTATAATTGTAGAAATTTGTTGAAAAAGTGACCACGCTAAAGCCAGCAATTTCTTGAAGCTTCTTCTCACCAATTTGAAAATCCAAGGCGTTAATATTCACATTAACGGTGATTCCCATATTCTCAAACTGAACAACCAAATCTTCAATGGAATAGTAATCGCTCGGCAAGCTAATAAAAACTTCATCTACAACAGAGCGAGTTGCAAATTCAATGAGGCGTTCTTTTGGTATCGTTTGAATTGTCGGATGTTGGTAATGCGAGTTATCAAATACTGAGATAGCTACTATACATTCATTAAATGTGCGCGCTTCGGTTAATTGTTTTAAAATTCTGTCTAGACGATTAGAAACCGTAATGATGAGTACTTTTTTACTGCTTTTTAATCTTGGATGTACTCGTGCATAATATTGCTTGATTGATAGATTAATGCAATAAACACCCAAAGCATTCAACAAGATAAAAAAGATGAGATTGCTACGGGATAATGAAAAGTTGCCTCCCAGCATAAAAGAAGAGAATGTGATAATGACTGCATAAAAAGCACTGTATTTCAGTGTCTCGGTAAATTCAATTAAATAGCCACGTTGAAAAAAATGATAGCTATAATTACTAATATAAAAAGCAACAATATGTAGCAACATTAACATCACAATTTCTTTATTAGTTAGACTAAAGTTTGAAATTAAATTTATGATTGTAATCACAACAAAAACTGCAACCAGTTGAATAAAAGCAATTCCTGTTTTTTGAAACTCATTTCTATTTTCAAACATCCCTACTCCTAAATGCTAATCTCTACTTTTTCTTTCCGTAATTTCCGTAATTGCCATAATTTCCATAGGAGCCATATTTTTCTAACTGTGTATCATATTTATTTAGAATAACTCCCAAAAATGGCGTCCCGGTTTGTTCTAATTGTTCTTTTGCCTTTTGCAATGTTTTCCGTTTTACATTTCCTGACTCGACGACTAAAACGCTAGCATCACATTTTTGAGCAATGATAGCCGCATCAATGACCAGTCCAATCGGTGGTGTATCAACAACGATATAATCATAATGGTTTCTGAGAATATCAATCATGATACCAAAGTTTTTACTTTGCAATAAAGCTGTTGGATTGGGTGAGACTTGTCCAGCTTCAATCACAAATAGATTGTCAATATTTGTTTCGCATAAACCGTTTGACAAATCTGTCGCACCAGCTAGATAATCTGTCAGACCTGTGATTTTATCACGCGTTTTAAAAATCCCTGACATGACAGAGTTACGAATATCTGCGTCAATTAGTAAAGTATTATAGCCTGAACGTGCAAAAGCAATGGCTAGGTTTGTAGAAGTCGTTGACTTCCCTTCTCCGGACTGTACAGAAGTGACAGCAATGACCTTAATATTATCCCCACTAAGCTGAATATTAGTTCTTAAGGCATTGTAGTATTCTTCTGTTTTCTTTATCGTTTTTTCTTTATTTTTAGCTAATTCTAAACTCGGCATTATTTTCCCCTCTTATAGTTTATTCATATTTGGCACAACTCCAAGAAGAGTAATTCCCAGCGCTTCTTCCACATCTTCTGGCTTTTTCACTCGGTCATCTAACACTTCAACGACAAGAATCACAACTGAGATTAAAAACCCTCCTGCAAGAAAACCAATCAAGGTATTGCGTCTAATATTTGGTGAAGAAGGGGAATTTGGTACTTCTGCCTCTTCTAACGTTGTTACATCGGATACTTTGGTAACAGCAATAATTTTTTCAGCTGCAATTTGACGCAAACTATTAGCAATACGCGCAGCTTCTTTGGCATCCCCATCTGAAACAGCAATAGACACAATACGCGTATCCGTTGGGACAGTGACATTGATTTTTTTAGCTAATGCGCTTGGTTGTACATTTAACTTCAAGTCATCAATCACTTTTGCTAACACATCTTGAGATAAAATAATTTCTTTGTAGTCTTTTACCAAGTATGTCCCAGCTTGAAGGTCTTGATTGGTAAGAGTGGAATTTTCATTGGCTTGTCGATTTACAACGTAAATACGAGTTGTACTAGTATAATTCGGTTTTATAATAAAGGTACTATAGCCTAAAGCAACAATAGCCATTACAAAAGCGGTCACAACGATGAGAAATTTTCGTCTCCACAGGGTCTTAACTAATGATAGAACATCAATTTCCACCGTCTGATTATCTTGATTTTTCATTTCTTCTCCTAAATTAATTCGTCTTTTAATAATATTTCTTGATTTTCGCGAAATAGTGCATCAGCATATGCTTTGCCATACTTTTTAGAGATAATTTGGTAGGCTTCCTGCATATAAGGAGGTCGTGGACCTAAATTGTGCATATCACTTGCCACAAAGTGCACTAAATCCTGCTCCATAAAGAATTGTGCCCGCTTCTTCATGAATTTATACTTTTCACCAAATAACTTCGGCTTGAGGACGCTAGAGCTGTTGATTTGCATATAACAACCCATGTTAATCAAATCCTGCACTTTTTTCGTTTCATTCTCCAAGCAATGATAACGCTCAATATGAGCTACAACTGGTGTAATTCCTAAACGGAGCACATTGTTTAAAGCGCTGTGGATTTCCCTATATGGTGTCGTCATACTAAATTCAATTAAAGCATAACTCGTTCCGCCTAAAGTTGGGATGATTTTCTTATCGAGTTTTTCTAAAATATCGCTGGTATAATAAATTTCAGCCCCATACAAAATAGTGAGATCATCTGCTACTTCTTTAGCGATTTGCTGAACTTCATGAAAGTTTGCTGTGATTTTTTCTTCAGGTGTTTCAAACATCCCTTTTCTACGATGAGACGTTGAAACAATCGTTCGAACTCCTTGACGATAACTCTCTGTCAAAAGCTCTCGTGTGTCCTGACGTGTCTTGGGACCGTCATCCACATCAAACACAATATGCGAATGAATATCGATCAATCTTATTTCCCTTCCATCACTTTCTGAATTGCCGCTTTGGCTGCATTCAAGCTATCTTGATTTAACTCCATCATGTAAAGATTGGCATCCGGCATGGCATAAGACGGAAGGTCCGTCCGACCTTCTCCTGTAACTGCCTGAGAAGTCACGGTATAACTACCACCAGATTCCAGTTGCGTGTTGATTAGACTCATCATGGTTTCAAGACTCATATTGGTTTGAACTGAATCTTGTAGTCCTGAAATAATAGCATTGTAATTCTTCAAAGCACTTGTTGAAGTCAATTTTTTAATAATAGCCGCAATGACCTTTTCTTGGTTTTTACCACGGTCATTATCGCCACCACTCAATGAATAGCGTTCTCGCACAAAGCCTAGAGCCTGCTCAGAATTTAGATGAACATCTCCTACACCAAAATGATAATTCCCGTGCAAACTTGTAAATTCTTGGTCATTATAAACGTCAATACCACCTAACAAGTCCACTAATTTGAGGAAAGAAGTGAAATTGAGTCGGATGTAATAGTTGGTTTTAATGCCATAGAGATTTTCCAATGTATGAATGGACGCTTCCACACCATAAATGCCAGCATGCGTCAATTTATCATTTTGACTGTTGCCACCATCAGCAATCGGTACGTAAGCATCACGCGGTGTTGTTGTTAATAACACTTTTTTTGTTTTGCGATTCACTGTCATGATGATATTCACATCCGAACGAGATACAGACGAAACAGGACCATAGGTATCAATGCCACTAACATAAATATTGAATACATCGTTATTTGTCGTTGGTGATTGAGCATTATCTATTTTTTTACTAATCTTGTAGGTATAGATTTTCTTAATTTTTGAAGCGTAATCTGGATGCTCGTTTTCGATAACACTTTCAAAAACACTATTTAGCACCATAGCCTTCGCTTCACCATTCCTCAAAGAGTTATAAGCTGCCAGATAAGACGAAGACTGATCAACCGTTAGATTGACTTTCTTGGTTTGCGCTAAGTTATCTGTCAATGCTTCAATATTTTTTCCGTCATTCGCTGTCGGAGCGAGGATATTTTTGACCTGACTAATATCTTTGATATCGCTATTTTTCGGTACTACCACACTCATTTCATATTCAGAGTAGTTGGAAGTTGCATTTAGCCCATTAGACAAATCTAGCACTTCTTTAACCGCATACATCGCACCTGAACTTGCCAGAATCGCTAAAATCAGTATAATCGTCGTTGTGACACGCGCTTTGTTTTTAAAAATTAAAAAGCCAGTCCCTAGTGCTACAACTGCTAGCAAGATTGATACCAAAACATTCATGTACCGAAAGGCTAAAATGTTATATCGGAACATTGAAGAAATCAACAATGCTGCTAACAATGCAAAGATGACTAGTAAAGCAATATTTAAGATCCGATTGCTTTTCTTCTTAGAAGAGCGCGATCTTTTTTTGGCCATTTGAAACTCCTATGCAAAAATATCCATTTTATTATCCCTATTATAGCATAAAATAACTGAAAGTTAAACATTCTTTAAGAATTACAAAAACCTTAAATGATAAATGCGTTTTCAATGCGGTTCTTCGCTGTTACATTCCAAACAACAAAAAAGCAGGAACATTCAGTCCTGCCTTGATTCAAATTTATTCTGTTTTATCTCGATTGACTTGTTCAAAACTTTCTGTGCCATCATTCAGTCTATCCCAAATGATCACTTTCCCAGCTTTGAGAGACTTTTGCACATCAATGATTCGTTGATTAGAAGAACCGCGAAATTGCAGCATGAGATTTTTCTTGGCTTTGTCAAACCGTCCATCAACAAGGATATCAATAAGACTCAGCAGTTCCAGCTTATCGGGTGTTTCCAACATCATTTCTTCCCATGTGTAGCCCGTCCAAGACCAAATATCTTTATTTGGCAATTCCTTACGAATCCGCTTAACCAAGGGAATGAGAATACCTGTATTGAGAAAAGGCTCTCCGCCAAGCAAGGTCAAACCTTGAACATAGGGCTCTGCCAAATCTTTCATGATTTGCTCTTCAAGCTCCTGCGTATAAGGAATCCCTGCATTAAAAGACCAAGTTGCTACATTGTAGCAGCCCTCGCAATGGAACATGCAGCCGCTGACATAGAGGGAATTACGCACCCCTTCGCCATCTACAAAATTAAAGGCTTTGTAGTCAATAATGCGACCCTTGCTTAACTCTTCACTTTTCCACTCACCTGGCTTCGGTGTATTCCATGTCATTTTTCTACCCCAAATCTATCCAATAGCGCTCTTTCCCAGCTCGTACATCTTCCAACACTCCACCATTGGCCAAAATCACTGCTCGACTAGCAGCATTATCCATATCGCAAGTAATCAGAACGGGAGAGAGCGCTAATTTTTTGGCTTCAAGTAAAGCCAAGGCTAATTGTTGTTTACCATACCCTTTCCCCCGCTCACTAGGCCGAATGCCATAGCCAATATGCCCGCCCAACTCTAAGTAAAAATCATTTAGTGTCATACGAAGCCCTAAAAAACCTAATGCACGATCATCTGCAAAGGAAGCAAACAAAATAGCTGGAACACGCCCTTCTTTCAAATTCAGTCCTGCCTCTTGATCACGATTGATTTGCAACCAATCTTCGTAATTTTCTGCCCATGCCCAAGTGCTTTCTACACCGCCATTCATGAGAAGCCCCTGCTCTTTGTATTCTGCAATCATTTCAAGTATCGCTTCTTTATCTGCCAATTCTGGTCTTCGTAATTCCATAAATTACTCCTAATTCAAATCTATCCAATAGCGTTCGGTGCCCTGTCGGATGTCTTCTAATATGCCCCCGTTTTTTAAAATAACTGCCCTACTAGCAGAATTGTCCTCCGCACAAGTAACTAGCACTCGGTGGATATTCTTTGAAGCAGCGACAAGAAGCACTTCTTTCAACATAGCGGTCGCATAGCCCCTCCCCTGCATAGTTGGACGAACGCTATAACCAATATGACCGCCATGTCCGCGTAAATGTTCATTCAGACGCAAGCGTAAATTTAGAAAGCCAACAGCCTGTCCTTTATCAAAGGCAACAAACTGTATAGCCGGCACCCATGTATTAGGAATATTGAGACCCATTTCCGCATCTTGGTTTCCAGCAATCCAATCTTCATAAACGAAATTTTCCTTGTCCCAAAAACCGCCATCGTGTGCAGCATTCGACCTTTCAAATTCTAGTATGAGGTCTATCACCGCCTCTTTATCTTCTAATCTTGGTCGTCTTAATTCCATTTTTCTCACCTTGATAGAAAGAGAGTGAGACTAGCTTCATGCAAACCTCACTCTTTCTCCTATTTTTTCTTTGTTTTTTGTAAGAATTGTTCTCGCAAATTTGCAACACGATCTTTTTTATTGACTCCGCCTTTGGAATGCTTTTCATGATAGCGTGCCACCTGCGCTTTGCCCTTATCGTCTAATTGATATTTTCCCATTAGAATTCCTACTTTTCTACATGATGCCCTTCAAATTTAATCGTCGAGCCGTTCATGTGTTTAACACGAGCTGAAATTTCCTTGTGACGCCCATTCACCATTGGACGAGCTTGAGGGTTACCAAGATAACCACAAGTTCGCTTCACAACATCAACTGTCTTTGGATCGCTATTACCACAGTTTGGACAAGTAAATCCGCGCTCTGTTGGTGTGAAATCCCCTTCAAAATCACACTTGTAGCAATGGTCAATCGGCGTATTGGTTCCTAGATAGCCCACACGGTCATAAGCGTAGTCCCAAACAGCTTCAAGCGCCTTTGGATTCTGTTGCAAAACAGGGTATTCACAATAGTGGATAAAGCCTCCTGAAGCCCCGGCCGCTGGATAATCTTTTTCAAAATCTAATTTTTCAAATGGTGTCGGATTTTTACGGACATCATAGTGGAAACTATTGGTGTAGTATTCCTTATCTGTAATATCTTTTACAAGACCAAATTTTTCTGTATCCAAACGACAGAAACGGTCGGTCAGACTTTCAGACGGTGTAGAATAAACAGAGAAGTGGTAATCATATTGGTCAGACCATTCTTCTACACGGCGTTTCATTTCACGAACAATGTCTACTGTAAATTTCTTGGCTTCTGGATTATGTTCCCACTCACCACCATAAAAGACAGTCGCTACTTCATACAGGCCAATATAGCCGAGAGAAACCGTAGCTCTACGATGTTTAAAGAGTTGATCCACCTTATCATATTTGCCAAGACGTTTTCCAAAAGCACCGTATTGATAAAGAATAGGAGCATTGGCTGGTGTTGCTTCTTTTGTACGTTCCACACGATAGACAAGGGCATCTTCAGCGATGTTCATCCGTTCATTGAAGATTTCCCAGAATTTATCCATATTACCTTCAGATTCGAGGGCAATTCTTGGAAGGTTGACAGTTACAACCCCAAGATTCATACGACCAGAATTGACTTCTTGACCATTTTCATCTTTCCAACCTTGTAAGAAAGAACGACAACCCATTGGAACTTTGAAAGAACCTGTTAATTCCACAATTTTGTCGTAAGACAAGACATCTGGGTACATCCGTTTCGTAGCGCATTCCAAAGCCAGCTGTTTAATGTCGTAGTTTGGACTACCAGGTTCTAAATTCAATCCACGCTTCAACGTGAAAATCAATTTAGGGAAGATAGCTGTACGGTGCTCAGAGCCAAGACCTTTGATGCGGATTTGAAGAATAGCTTTTTGAATTTCACGCTCAAAACGATTGGTTCCAAGTCCAAAACCAAGTGAAGTAAACGGCGTTTGTCCATTTGATGTAAACAAGGTATTGATTTCATACTCCAAAGATTGCATGGCATCATAAATGTCTTTTTTAGTCTTTGTCCAGGCAAACTCTTCTTGCTTTTCAGGAAGCACCCATTCACGCGCATCCTTCAAATGTTTTTCATAATTTTTTTCAGCGTAAGGCGCCAAAACTTCATCAATTCGATCAGCAGAGCAGCCACCATATTGGCTAGAAGCTACGTTTGCAATGATTTGAGAAATTTGCGCAGTCGCAGTTTGAATTGACTTCGGACTTTCTACCTCTGCATTTCCAATCTTGAAACCATTTCCCAACATGCCTTTGAAATCAATCAAACAGCAATTTGTCATTGGCGTATATGGACTGTAGTCCAAATCGTGATAGTGAATGTCTCCTTTTTGGTGCGCATTTGCCACATGTGGCGGTAACATTTGCAAACCGATTGATTTTCCAACAATCCCCGCTGTCAAATCTCGTTGAGTATTGAAAACGTCGCTATCTTTGTTTGCATTTTCATTGACAACTGCTTGATCTTTGTTGAGCAATTTGCCAATTGTGAAGTTGATATCTGTTGCTTTTGAGCGCGCAAAATCACGTTGAGTGCGGTAAGTAATATAGCTTTCTGCAATGGCATATTCATTGGCATTCAGTAATTCGTGCTCCACGATATTTTGAATTTCATAGATTTTAACGCCCGCAGGAAAACGTGCAATTACTTCTGCTACGATTTTATTGGTAATGCCTTCAAGTTTTGCTTCTAACAACGGAGTCATCGTCGTTACTTCTTGACTGGCTTTAACAAGCGCTTTGTAAATCTTATCTGCGTCAAAAGCCACACGACGACCGTCACGTTTTTCTACATAAATATCAGCAAATCCTTGTACTGTGTCTTCTTTTAATGCAATCATGAGCTCCTCCATTCGTATAAGACATATTATATCACTCCAACAAAAAAAATCAATATCTTGTGGTGAAAAACTTTATTTTTTGTTTCAAACACAAGATATTGATTTGTTATTTCAACTTATAGAGCTTGAAATGATTGAGTTTTAGGTCTGTCTGCTGATAATTTTCTTTTAATTGTTTTTTGATATCTTGCAGAAGAGACACTTGATTGTTGACTAAAATATAAGTTGGTGTCGTTTCTTTCAATCTATTCACTAGGGACATTTGATTTTCATCTGTTCCTTGATATAAGCTAGGCGTTAAAATCGGTACAGCAGATAGGCGCCCACTCGCTTGGTAAAGAGCTGCTGTTGTGTCCCAAGCATAGATTTTATCAGTAGTCTTTGATTTACTCTTGATATAATTTGCCGCAGAAATACGCTCACTTGTTTCGCCTGTCGATAAAACATACTGATTGACAAACGGAAAACCAATTAAATAAATCATGGCTAGAAGCGGTAAAAAAGCATTCTTTGTAATATAAGTTCCGAAAACAGACGAAGATTTTTGAACTCTACTGTGCCTTCCACCTCTATTGAACGACTGTTTCCCAAGCCACATACTGACTAGAACCATAAAAAATGGCAAAATCGGCAACAGTTGATAAGCTCCCCAATCTGGCAAAAAGAAAACAAATCCAACAAGAAAGAGAGAAGCTAAAAAACTAAAGAGTTGTAGAAATCGTTCTAAAGAATTCGTTGGCAATGAAAAACTTCTCACCCAAGTCACAACTACGCCAAGCCCAATAATGAGTCCGCCATAAAGCAAACCATTATACAACAAGTGCTGCCCTGAAAAATGCAGACTTTCCAACGGATAAAGAATCTGACTAATGGCGAGACCAAAACTACCATTTAAAACTGTATAATATCCCAAAGGATAAAACACAAGCGAAAAGCCTACAAGTGTAGCTAAAAATTGATAAAGACCACGTGCTTTTTTCTTTGCCCCAATATTATAGACTAACAAAGCAATGAAAGCCACCAGATAAAACACAAGACTTGTCATTGGGTCCGTCATAAACATCAGCGCACCAAGAGCACCAAAACCAATAAAGCCTCTGTCACTAGCTTCTCCTGCCACGTAGCGCATCAGAAAGTATAGCGCACCAAATACAAAAGGAAAAGCAAAAATACTAGAGTATAAGCCGCCCCAGCCTAAAGCGAGCGTCAAACAATAGAATAAAGAAAGGATTTTGATAGAAGTGTTTTTTACAGCCGTTAATTGATATACGATTTTAAACAGATAAATTCCTGCAACAAACAAAGCCAAGCATTGCATTACCGCAAAGAAAATATTGCCAATGAAGAGACCCCCCGCCCAATTAGCTAGATAATAAAGCAGGCCACTCGTTCCATAGATATTTCCATAAATAACCTGCCCTTGCGCCATTGCCCAACCTGCATATAAATTTTGAGATTGCAGGTTTGTGGCAAGATTAGTTAGCAATGGATTAGCGACACTCAAAACGCTCAATAATAAGCTCCACAAAAATAAAACGACAAAAGGAGTCGACGTTAGCTCTATAAAAACCGATTTTTTCTCGTTCTCTTCGTGAAGCGTCTCTGCTACTGTCTCTTTCATCTCTTGTTCAGGCGTTGTATCATACATAAAGATTCTCCTTGATATCAGTCTTATCTAGTATATCAAAATCTTCCCTATCTGTCAGCTTGATTCTGACAAGTTCTGCATCTTTTGCAAAAGTAAAGCATAGTATTCCAATTCTCGAAAACGATGATAACTTACAGCCACATACTCTTTCAAAAATTCCTTTTCTTCACGTGATAAACCTATGACCATTCTGCCTCCTTTTACTAGATTATTCGTAAAAAAGAAAAAATTCCTCTCATTGCAAGAAGAATTTTATAGCATCGGTGCAAATAATTCGACAATTTCTTTAATCAAGCGTTGATACCAGGTATTTTTAATGGTATCTTCATGTATTTCTTGTGAGGTTTCAAACAACTCCTCAAAATCTCGCTTCAAGTCAAACATAGAAGGCGTTTTATACATCAAAACAGCATTTTCATAGTGATGAACTAAGCTGCGGTAATCAAAATTGATTGTTCCGACAACACCAAAGTCATCATCAGCCACTACATGCTTACTGTGAATAAAGCCCGGTGTATATTCGTAAATCCGAACCCCAGCCGCCATTAAATCTGGATAAGCTCCTCGCGTAATGAGCTGAATGATTTTTTTATCTGGAATATAAGGTGTCACAATTCGGACATCTACCCCCCGCATAGCAGCATTTTTGATGTCTTCCGTCAAATCATAATCAATGATTAAATACGGCGTGGCAATATACACATAATCTGTCGCCTGGCTGATTATATTTTGATAGACATTTTTACCCACTTGAGCTTTGTACATGGGCTTCGGTCCACTCCCGTACGGAATATAGAGCCCTGGCGCATCTACAGCTTTGTTATCCAAATGATAGCGATCGAAATCACTGATTTTCCCACGGTTGATATACCAGTTCATCAGAAACAGCCGTGTCAAGGCTTTCACAGCGCGCCCATTCAGACGAATCCCGCCGTCTTTCCAGTGACCAAATCGCTCGATGTGATTGATGTATTCATCTGCCAGATTGATGCCACCAGTATAGCCAATCTGCCCGTCAACGACGAGGATTTTCCGATGATCTCGATTATTATAAGCCACCGTCATCCGCGGAATCACTTTGTTAAACTTATGAGCGTCAATCCCCATAGCCTGCAATCGGCTGGTATAATCTCCCGAAAGAGTTGCCATACAGCCAATGTCATCATAGAGCATTTTCACTTCCACACCTTGGGCTGCCTTTTCACGCAGAATATCCAAAATACTATTCCACATGAGACCTTCTTCTACAATGTAATATTCCAAAAAAATAAATTTTTCTGCATTGCGTAAATCTTCCAGCATTTTCTGGAACATCGCTTCTCCCAAAGGGAAAAATTGCGATTCCGTGCCGTCGTAAACATCCGCATTATGATCCATGCTGAGAAGCGACTTGATAATCCCGTAAGCTGATTTATCTGTCTTTTTCAAGTCTAACCGCAACTCATAGCTATTGTCCTCACGAAATTTCATCTGATCCATATTTTTTAACTGTTTCAGCTCACTTCTGGACAATCGGCGCTCACCAAACATCAAATAAAGCAAGGGGCCAATGACTGGAACAAACGCTACCAAGAGCCAAGTTACTTTGCTTTCTGGTGTCATTGAGCGATTGACAATCGCTAAAATCGTTGCCAAGCTGAATAAAATCACAAAGACAATCCATAAAGTAGGTGTCCAGCGACCAAGCCAAAAGAAAAACCAAAAAATGAGTGCAAGTTCTAGTACCATGATAATAATACTAAAACCATATTTTGACATCAATAGCTGAAATTTCCTAAGATTCATTTTCTCCCCCTGCTTTTACTTAGTACTAGTATAACGGGGATTTCCTAATAAATCAAGCCAGAATCACTCATTCTTCTATATTCAAAGTATTTTTTCATTAGAGCAAAAAAGAGTAAAAGCAAAGTTGTGATTCGTAACCATCAACTTTCTCTCCTACTCCCTATTTCTACATTTTAACTAGAATACTGATTGTTGTCCACTACCAATTTAGAAAGCAGTTAAAGGCAACAGATAAAGTTCATGAAGCAAGCCCCTTTGTGAATAATTCGCTAAAACAAATGCAACTTCTCCTATCGACTTGTATGAATCAATAAACTTAAATCAAACGCGTCCTAGTTTTCACAAGATCATATCAAATTTTGATCAAGAAATTTTGCACCAACATTAGACAGGTTATTGCTTCGTTAAAACGACTGTATCATTTTCTCCATTTTCTTGCTCAATATCCTCAATCGTTAACCGATTGCCATCAATCATATAACGCTCAATGTCATCACCAATCGTCATTCGCTGATTTGTCGGATCAATGCTTACTTGTTTTACTTTCTCTTTACCGTTTGGCTCTTTTTCTGTCCACGTACCACTATTTCCTTTGATAACCAAAGTAATCTCATCTTCTTCGTCCATACCTTTATAAGTACCGTCTAATTTTTCTGACGAATTTTCCGCAATAGTTGACGAAGCACTACTCTCACTTGAGACTGTAGTTGATTGGCTGCTTGAGACAGATTGAGAAGACGGTGAAGTTTGGTTAGACTTGGCGCATGATGCCAAAATGATAAGTCCTATCAGAAAAAATGCGATGTAGCTGAATTTCTTTAATTGTACCATTTTTATCCTCCTTTGCTTACATTTCTATTATACTATCCACCATTCTAATCAGTCAATTTCTTTCTCCAAAAGAAAAGCACGAACTTCCGCAATGAAATAAAGAGAACCTGTCACAAAAAGAAGCTGATTATCAGTAGAATTTTTAATGAATTGTTCAATAAACTCCCGATAAGAGGAAACGTAGGTTTCGGTTGTAAGATTCTGCTTATCTATTGCACCGTCATCCTCAAAAGTCGTTACGAACAACTGCACATGAGGCAATTCCTGCTGAAGATAAGACAGCATCCCCTGATAATTTTTGCGTTTCAAAGCACCGAATAAGAGAAAAATTTCTTTTTGTTCTTGCTGGTGAATAAACTCCACCAAACGGGACAAAGCTGGTAAATTGTGAGCCCCGTCCAGATAAATTCCTCGCTCAAAATATTCCAGCCGCCCTGCCCAATGTGTCTCTTGCAGAGCTTTTCGTACTAGCTCTATTTGCACTTGCCAGCTGTGTTGCCCCATAAACAAAAGAAAACTTTGCAAAGCAACAGCGGCATTTTCTTCCTGATAAGTACCTGCTAGGCTCAACTTTAGATGAGGAATATTCACATCTGGGCTGAAAAATCGTCCCTTTGAAAACGAAAAATCTCTGCCATATTCGTACAAAACAACATCTAGCTTTTTCGCACGCAGTTCACAGATCCTTCTCGCTTCTTCAGCCAGTGGTCCGATGACAGCCACTTTTTTCTCCTTAAAAATCCCTGCTTTCTGCTCCGCAATGGCGGCTATGGAGTCTCCTAAGGTTTCTTGATGATCCAAACCCACAGACGTTACCACTGCAATATCTCCTGTCACCACATTTGTCGTGTCTAAAAGCCCACCAATGCCCACTTCAATTAAAGCCACATCTACTTGCTCTTCGTTGAAATACAATAAAGCCATAAGCGTTAAAATTTCAAAATAAGAAAGTAGGTTATGCATCGGTCGAAGCTGTTTTTCCATTTCCTGAACTTGGCGTCCCAGCCGAGTGAAATCTTCATCAGAAATGGGTTCATGGTTGATACAAATCCGGTCATGAACACTTGCCATGTGAGGCGACGTAAAGGTCCCTACTTTCTTTTCGTGCTGCACGAATAGCTGACTCATAAACGCAATCGTTGAGCCTTTCCCGTTCGTTCCTGTCACATGAATAATGGGATAATTTTCTTCAGGATGATTCAAAAGACTTACCGCCTGACTCATTCGGTCTAAACCAGAGCGAAAGTTTAGTCCAATGCGACTTTCCAACCACATTTCAATTTCATTCATATTCTTCTCCCAGCAAAAAGAGGGTGAAACAGAACCAGACTTTGGTTCATGTCACACCCCACAACTCACTTGAATAGTTAGCACTCTTGCTCCACATAGGAATTAAACCAACCATTCATTCGTATACCATAAAATAACGATTCACACAGCCTTTTAATCTCTTCATCGTCTGTAATATGAAAAGCTAGTATACACAATTTTTATTCTTCCATAAAGCTATTGAAAACTTCTTCAATCATGTCCCATTCAGCATCTGAATCTTCTGGGATTGGTTGCAAATCACCTTCTGTTCCGTCTTCATTTTCAGTAAACGAGTAGGCTTGAATTTCTACCTCGCCATTTTCATCTTCTTCTGCGCTAGCTGGAATCAAGAGAACATAGTTTTTACCAAATTCTTCTTTTCCGTCAATGGTCAAGAGAATTTCAAACAAAGTTTCATTCCCTTGCTCGTCTACTAGCGTAATCAATTCACGCTCTTCGTGTTCATGGTCATGGTTATGATCGTGTGCCATGTTTTCTCCTTTATTTATTAAAAATTTCGATCTAAATAATTCTGCAATATGAGCTGCGCTGCGAGCTTATCAATCACTTTTTTCCGCTTCTTTCTGCTCACATCTGCCTGCTCAATCAACATTCTCTCCGCAGCTACCGTTGTTAGGCGTTCATCTTGATAGTCAACAGGAAGCTGAAACAGCTGTTCCAGTCTACCACCATAGGCCTGACTTGCTTCGACACGCGGACCACTTGTATTGTTCATGTTTTTTGGGAGTCCTACAACGAACTTGTCAACCTTATATTCTTTTACAAGCTCACTCAAACGATCAAAACCAAATTCCCCTTTTTCTTCATCAATAGGAATAATTTCAAGTCCTTGAGCTGTAAAACCAAGTGGATCACTAACCGCGACACCGACTGTTTTTGAACCAACATCTAACCCCATCATTCTCATTAGAGATCAATGCCTTGCCCTTTCAAATAATAACGAACTAATTCTTCTACAATCTCATCACGTTCATATTTACGAATTTGATTTCGTGCATTATTATAGCGAGGTACATACGCAGGATCACCACTAAGCACGTATCCTACGATTTGGTTGATTGGGTTATACCCCTTTTCATTCAGCGACACATAGACATCTTTCAATGTTTCGCTAATCTCTTTTTTGTTTGAATCATCAAGATTAAAACGTACTGTCTCATCTGTAAATCCCACAATTACACCTTCTTTCACTAGAATACCTATATTATAGCACATTTCAAGGCTTTTCACAAATGAAAGGGGTTGAAAAAAGCTGAATAAATTCAGCTTTTTTTGTTTCATATACACCTATAAAATCATGGATTTGCAACTTCTTTAGCACCAGCTGCTTTGACAGATTCAATATATTGTTTGGGTGTTAAATTTTTGATAGTTGAAAACATAGAGCCATATGTATCCAGTTTTGATGCTTCATCAAGGTTGATTTTGCTCATATCAATATTGATTGTAACTTTAATAATATAGTCTTTTGTAATGTCTGTTTTAACATCAACACCGCCCAAAGACTTAAATTTATCCAATCCTGCAGCCTTTTCAAAAGCAGAAATCAAGTACGGCTTAGTGCTTTCTAAATCTTGACCCGCTAATGCACTCTTCATATTTTCAGGAAGTATTTGTTCAAGATTTATCACAAACTTCTTAAAGGTTTTTCCTTCATAAGAAATAGTTTGCGTAAGTGTTTGTTCAATCCCTTGGACAGTCTGTTTTTGTTGAAAAGACTTGGTCACAACAGAATCCTTTTTCACAACACTCGAACCAGTCTTACTATTCCCTGACTGATTCTGACCGGATTTTTGACCACAAGCTGTGAGTAGCAACAAACTTGCTCCTAACAAAACAACCGATTTTCTCATAAAAATATCCTCCTTGTATTTTAGAGCTTTATAAGAATAGTATACCATCTTTTGTAAGCGTTGTCAAAAAGAGCCGTCTAAAAAATCAATTCGTGTTTAACAAGTTATTGATTGACTTCCGTTGCACCACTGGCAATCTGATCTTCAACATATTCTTTTGGTTTCATTTTTAAAAATTCTTTTAATTTCATATTCTTTAAATACTCAGTATTTGCGGCTTTATTAACATCCAAAACTTGAAAATCAAAAGTATGAATTCGCTTCAATTCTTGCTCATTTATAATTTCCAAAGAGGTCGAAAAACCTTCCAAACTTTTTGCTTGTGTAAATTTTTCATCTTCAGACAAAGATTTCTCCAATAATTTTTGTGCCTCAGCAACTCCAACTTCCGCAACTACTTTTTTCATTTCTTCTTTCATCGGCATGATTTGCTCAATCGTTAAACTTAAAAATTGATCGCCTTTGTAAGTAATTGTTTGTGTTTGTTGAACCCCTTCAGCTGTTTTAGGGAATGATAAGGTTTTTGTCACAACTGTTTCTTTTTCAGCGTTTGCAATAACTGGCAACGTACTATCAATTGATTGCTTGCTTGTTTTTGATTTTGTTTCTTTCTTTTGACCACATCCTGCTAAGACTGTAAGAATAATGGTTAATAGAATCAGGCTTCTTTTCATGGATTAACTCCTCCTCATTCTTTATTTTATCATATTTTTAATATCAATAAACATCGAAATAAAAAAAGAGTGGAAATTCCACTCTTTACAAGGCTGCGCGTAAACGCGCTTCTGTATTTTCAACATTACGAACCGAGCGAGGTAAGAATGCACGAATATCGTCTTCTTTGTAGCCCACTTGTAGGCGCTTGTCATCTACTAAAATAGGGCTTTTCAAGATGCGTGGAGTTTCCATAATCAAGTCAATCACTTCATTCACACTTAATTCTTCAATATCTACACCTAAGCCTTTTGCATAACGATTTTTTGAAGAAACAATGCTTGCAACCCCATTTTCAGTTTTTGTTAGAATATCTAATAACTCTTCTTTTGTAATTCCTTCTTTACCAAGATTTTGTTCTTTATAAGTTAACTGGTGAGCATTGAGCCATGTTTTTGCTTTTTTACAACTAGTGCAACTTGAGACAGTATAAATTGTAATCATGTAAGTACTCCTTTCGCCACACGGTACTATTATCATACTATATTATACCACAAAATCCCTCCGTCTTGCGACCTATTTTTAAAAAATTATTCCTCAATCTCAATCGCGTCATCCAAGTCTAGCGTTACTTCCTCCACCTTGTTTGCTGATTTAGTTGCTTCTGCATTTTTTTCATCTTCAGCATCATCCTCAATCAAACCGTAATGCACTCGAACTTTATGATCAATTTCATCAAAAATTTCTGGATGATCCGCCAAGTATTTCTTAGCATTTTCAGACCCTTGACCAATCTTTTCATCATTATAAGAATACCAAGCACCCGCTTTTTTGATAATATCAAGGTCTGTCGCAATTTTAATCAACTCGCCTGTTTTAGAAATTCCTTCGCCATACATGATTTCTACGAAAGCTTCCTTAAATGGCGGAGCAACCTTATTCTTCACAACCTTAATCTTAGTTTCCTTACCAACATTGGTATCTTTTTCATCACCAGTTCCCTTGATTTGGGTATTTCCGCGAACATCCAAACGAACAGACGCATAGAATTTCAAGGCACGACCACCAGGTGTTGTTTCTGGATTTCCAAACATAATACCAACTTTTTCACGCAATTGGTTGATGAAAATCGCAATTGTCTTCGTTTTGTTAATAGAAGCAGACAATTTACGCATAGCTTGACTCATCATCCGCGCTTGCAAACCAACGTGACTATCTCCAATGTCTCCATCAATCTCAGCACGTGGTACGAGGGCTGCCACGGAGTCAATAACTACCAAATCTACCGCACCAGAGTCAATCAATTTCCCAGCAATCTCAAGACCTTGCTCACCAGAGTCTGGCTGAGAAAGTAAAAGTTCATCAATATTAACTCCAAGGGCTTGTGCATAAGCCGGGTCAAGAGCGTGTTCTGCATCAATAAAAGCTGCAATACCGCCTTCTTTTTGAGCCTGCGCTACTGCATGAAGAGCTACGGTCGTCTTACCAGAAGACTCTGGTCCATAGATTTCAATAATCCGCCCCTTTGGATACCCTCCTGCACCAAGAGCGATATCTAGCGCCAAGCTACCTGAACTCATGACTTGAACTTTTTGTTCAGCGCGCTCACCTAGGCGCATAATCGCTCCTTTACCAAAATCTTTTTCAATATTTTTAAGTGCAGCATCTAGCGCTTTTTGACGTTCCTCGCCAAATTTCTTTGAAATTTCTTCTAATTTTTTTTGTTTTTTTGCCATTTATTTCTCCTGTATAGTGATAAATTATTTTTTTGCCTATCTAATCATTATAGCATATTTTCGTTTTTTAATAAAGTTTTTCGCAGCAGATTGAAAGCATGCAGAACGGCTATTTCACGTACATCTGTCCGACTGCGACCGGCAATATTAACCTTAATAGACTGAACGTCTTCTGTGGTTGCTAGGCCGATATAAACTGTCCCTGCTGGATGTCCTTCTAAGCTGTCTGGACCTGCGACACCTGTTAAGCTCACCGCATAGTCACTAGCGGTCAATTTTCTTGCCTGCTCAGCCATTTTCTCAGCTGTAAAAGCTGAAACTACCCCATGCTTTTCCAAGCCTGCCAATGAAATGCCCAGCATTCGGCTCTTTTCTTCCATACTGTAGGTAACAAAGCCACCACTAAAGACATTGGAGGCTCCAGCAAAGTTTGCCAAAGTTGCTTGAAAGAGTCCTGCAGTCAAACTTTCAGCTGCTGTGACAGTCTTTCCTGCTCTTCTCAACAGTTCAAAAGCTGTTTGTCCCAGAGAATTATCATCTCCATAAGCATAGAAAAGATCAGCTAAATGTTGTTTCTCAAAAGTCTGTACTGCCAAAATTTTCTTTTCTAAACGAGTAAACTTAACATCCGCTTCCTTTTGACTAGTAGCCTTGGTGGACAATCGCAATGTCACTTCTCCCGTCTTAGCATAAGGAGCAATTGTCGGATCCGTTTGAGTATCAATTAAATCCCCTAAAAGGGTTACTAATTGACTTTCACCAATACCAAAGAAACGCAAAACTCTTGAATACAATTTTTGACCAGTTGCTAAGAGCGGAACCAGCTCATTATTTACCATAGGTTTTAATTCACTAGGCGGTCCAGGCAGAACGACATAAGTCACGCCACTGACTTCAATCACGCCCCCCACCGCAAGTCCGGTTTCGTTTTGGAGAGGAGTCGAGCCTTCCACTATCTGAGCTTGCCGCTCATTATTGGGTGTTCGCACATAGTCTGATCTACTTGCGAAGAAGCGATCCAATTTCTCCGTAGCCATTCGGTCAAATACCAACCTACGATTTAAGAATTTTGACAAAGTCTGCTTAGTCAAGTCATCTTCTGTTGGACCTAATCCTCCAGTTAAGATGATCAAATTACTACGATTTCGAGCGATTTCTAAAATGGATAACAGACGAGCTTCATTATCTCCGACCGCTGTTTGGAAATACACATCTACTCCCAGACTCGCTAATTTTTCAGATAAAAATTGGGCGTTTGTATTGACAATCTGACCTGTCAGAATTTCAGTACCCACAGCAATAATTTCTGCTTTCATAGAACCTCCTACCTTACTATTCGCAATTGATTTTATTTTATCACAAAAAATCTTAAAAAAGTTGATTTTCATTTCAGGAAATAAAAAGAGCTGTCAAGTTCCTTGACACACTTGTCAACATGCTGTGGAAAACTTTAAAAATATTGTTTGTTATGGATAATAACTGGATTGTTAGGTCAATGCTATTGGCAAATAGTTTGAATATTTTTATAATGGAGATGAAAAAAGGAAATCGTCTAAATATTTTTATTCAAAGAAAGGAGATTATCATGAAAATTTCACAAGTGCTCAAAGATATTCGTCAACAAAATCAGCTCACTCAGGAGGCTTTGGCAGAAAGACTCAAGGTTTCCCGCTCCGCCATTGCTCGCTGGGAAAGCGAAAAAGGTATCCCTGATATTGGAAATCTCATTGCCATCAGTCGGGAGTTCGATATCAGACTGGACACACTCATCAAGGAGGATGAGCGCTTGGAGAAAAAGGTCATCGAAGATAGCAAGGCCAAGAAATGGCATTATTTAGTCATTTTCTATCTCTTCTCCGTTTTGGTTGAGATTGCTATTTTTGCCTATTTGCATCATATCTTTATGGCTGGCTTCCTCATCTCCACCCTCTTTATTCTTTTCTATGAACTACGCATCTTTATCAAGGAAAAGATTTGGATGCAGAAAGGAGAATGAGGAAATAAAGAAAATGACAAAAAAACCTAGAGATCTGGAACTTCTAGGTTTTCATTTAATTATGGTCAATAAGGAAATATACTGGATAATTCAGCTATTTTTGTCCAATAAGCTGCAACCCTCTGCCTAGGAATAAAATGGTATATAGAGAGATAAAAATGAGCTGAAATTTTCTTGTTTTCATTGTTCTACTTCCAGTCACAATCCTTTTCGTGATCATTGATAAGGCCGGCTGCTTCTAGGAATGAATAGACACAAACAGGACCGACAAATTTGAAGCCTTGCTTTTTTAGCTCCTTAGACATGCTTTCTGACAGCTCTGTCTTGGCTGGCGCTTCCTTGTAGTTCAAAATTTCATTGTCAATCGTTTTGAAGTCTACAAAAGACCAGATATAGTCATTAAACGAGCCAAACTGCTTTTGAACAGCCAAAAAAGCTTGGGCATTAGCCCTGGTCGCATAAATTTTCATCTTGTTACGGATAATATCAGGATTGCCTAACAAACCATCTAGATCTGCATCTGTCATCTGAGCAATTTTCTGAGCATCATAGAAATGAAAAGCTTCCCGAAAAGCCTGGCGTTTATTCAGAATGGTCTCCCAAGAAAGTCCAGCTTGATAGGTCTCCATGCAAAGTAGTTCAAATAATTTCTGATCATCATGGAGGGGCTTGCCCCACTCCTCATCATGATAGGCTACATACAAGGGGTTATTCATTTTTACCCAGCCGCAGCGTTTGGTCATAGCTTTCTCCTATTTCACTAACATCTTAAGAGCAGACTTGATATAGTTTTCTGCTGTATCCGTCGTTCCTTCAAAGAATTTCTTGATTTTCTTGAGCTCAGCAGCTTTGTAGCCCAAAGCCAGCATGGCTTCCATGGCTTCTTCCAGCTCCTGATTATCCACAGTCTGGATGGGTGCCTTGCTTTCTGACGGACCATCCGCAGCCACTACCTTGCCTTCTAAGTCCAGCACCATCTGCTGGGCTGTTTTCTTACCAATCTTAGGAAACTTGGTCAGGTAGGTGATGTTTTTCTGCTCAATGGCTTGCACTAAGCCCGCATTATCATCTGCCGCAATGATGGCTAAGGCAGACACTGGGCCAATACCTGAGACTGAAATCAAGCTGAGAAAGAGTTGCTTCTCCTCCTCGGTCGCAAAGCCGTAAAGGAGCTCAGCGTCTTCTCTCACCACCTGGTGAACATAGACCTTAGCTTCCTGATGGAGATGTCCTGAGTAAGCATAGGGGTTAGCCACATGAAGAATATAGCCGATAGAGTTGACTTCCAATACAATATATTTAGCTGTAATTTTGCTGATGATTCCTTTAAAATATTCGTACATGACTTCTCCTTTTCAACCCTTTTAGTATATCATATTTTCAACTAGAAAAAATTGAAGCTGTTGGAAAAACCTCACATTGGATAGAAAAAAGCTAAAAAACAGAGAATATGGTAACTCTCTGTTTTCAGGATATTTAGTATTTCCCCAATTCTCTCAGACTGGTATGATTTTCCTGAATCCGACGGAACATTTTTTCCATATCAGATTTGGTAAAGTTGACCAAAACGGGACGACCATGTGGACAATTGTAGGGATTGTCACATTGTGATAACTGAAAAATCAAATCACGCGCTGAATAGTCATCCAAACTGTGATTGGCTTTAATAGAGCGTTTGCAACTCATCATAATAGCTAGCTCAGCGCGATATTTCTTGATAGAGACTTCCTTGGTTAGAAGCAGCATATCGCACATCTCATAAATACCTGATTCGATCTCCTCTTCCTTAAGCCAAATGGGATGTTCACGAAGAATAAATTGATTAGTTCCGTATTCTTCAAGGAAAACACCGACTTCTTCTAAAAGAGTCATTCGTTGTTTCAGACGCAACATATCATCAGCTGGAAATTCAAAGATATAGGGAACCAGAAGCTGCTGCTGACTAGCATCTACATCTCCGATTTTTTCGCGGTAATATTCATACTTTACTCGCTCTTGAGCTGCATGTTGGTCAATAATATAAAGACCACCGTTTCCTTGAGCAAAAAGGTAGGTGCCGTGCATTTGCCCGAAATATTCCAATTCTGGAAACGTTGAAGTTTCTTCTCCACCCAACTTATCTAAAGCTCTCTCTAAGCTCGCCTGATCCAGCTCTGGATGATCTAGTTGATTGTAAGAAGGAGATTGCCTTTCTGCAAATTTGACAGAAGCAACTTTTGAATTGAGTTCATCTGTATCAGCAGATTGTTGGTCTAATCGGGCAGATTCCTCAAAAGAAGGTTGAGCTTCTGACACTTGTGGTTTCACAAAGAAGTCATTTCTTTCTTTATCGTAATAGAGTCGGTTTGCTTTGAGTGGGAGACTCGTCTGCTCAGGTTTATTTGCTCGGTTAATGGTTGATTTTGCTAAATTTTCCAAAGCGTCCGGAATCAAATCCTGCTCTCTTAAACTCGCAGAAATGGCTTGCGAAATCAAGGCCATCAGTTCTCTCTCTTTTGAAATCCGCACTTCTTGCTTGGTCGGATGAACATTGACATCAGCAAGATATGGGTCAATCCGAATATCAATCACAGCAATCGGGAAACGTCCCACCATGAGCTTGCTACCATATCCATCTAAAATAGCTCGATTGAGCAGGAAATTCTTGATGTAGCGACCATTGATGAGAATGGTGATGTAATTCCGATTAGCCCTTGTTAATTCTGGCAAACTAATATAGCCTGATACTTCAAAATCCAAATCAGATGCTGAAATTTCAATCATTTTTTTTGCTGTTGTTAATCCATAGATACCAGCAATTGCTTGACGCAAATTTCCTGTTCCTGCCGTCCGAGTCAACTCTTTACCATCATTGAGCAAGATAAAAGCGACCTCTGGATGTGCTAGACTCAAACGGTTCATTACATCTACAATGTGAGACAGTTCTGCTTGTTGACTTTTCATATATTTTAAGCGAGCAGGCGTGTTGAAAAAGAGATCTTCCACCTTGATTTTGGTGCCTCTAGGACAGCTACTTGGTTCTATAGTTTCAATTTCTCCACCTTGCGCAATCAGAAGCGTTCCATGTGTTCCACCATTTGTCGCAGTTTCAATTGTCAAGCGTGAAACAGAAGCAATCGACGGAAGCGCTTCACCGCGAAAGCCCAATGTCCGAATTCGAAAAAGGTCGGCTTGTTTCTTGATTTTACTAGTAGCATGCCGCCGCAAAGCCAAGGAAACCTCCTCATGCTCAATTCCTTCGCCATTATCAATGACTTGAATGCTCTTGAGTCCCGCTTCTTCAATCTCAATTGTAATTTGGCTAGCGCCCGCGTCAATAGAATTTTCTACCAACTCTTTGGCAACGCTGCTAGGCCGCTCAATGCCCTCCCCTGCCGCAATCTGATTGGCAAGATTTTCTGGTAGTTCTATAATTTTTGACATAGTTTTCTCCGTAAGTATTCTAGCTATCATTATAACATAAAGCCGTTTTTCTATCAGAGGTCTAGTGTGAGAGGATCTGGACCAGATTCTCCTTTTAAAAGCAACCAAATAGGCGGGCAAAACAACCACTTAGGTAAAAGACCTTGTTTTCCTAGCCGAAATAATGTTTAATAGATTTAGGAAGGGAAGGAAATAATGGATCTCCCTTGCAATGAAAGTCAGCAGTAAGAAAGATACAACATCATTGGGAAAGAAGGGGTGTTTATGAAAGTTCAATTACATATTGATGAAAAATTTTCAGAAGAAAAGATCATTATTGAAGCGCCTGTTTTGTCGGATTCCGTTCAACAACTGCTGACATTTGCTCAACATATCGGTAAAAATAAAACCATTCGAGCCAAAAAAGAGGAGGAAATTTACCTACTAAATAGCACAGAAATACAACGTGTCTATACTGAAAATCGGCAAGTTTGGGCCGAAACAGCAACAGACACTTATCTCTTAGGGCTTCCACTTTATCAAGTTTTGGAATTGCTTCCCACTGATTTTCTACAGATTTCCCAATCTGAAATCATCAATATCAAACAGATTGATCATCTGAAATTGACTGGCAGCGGTCTGATTCAGATTGCAATGAAAAACGGTCTGATAACGTATTCATCTCGCCGTTATCTCAAAGCTATAAAGGAGAAATTACAACTATGAAAAAAACATTATTCAGAGATGCTCTAGGAGGCATTGTTATCGGACTCCTCTTATCCGTCATCTTTTCTTACTTTTTTGCACCTGTCTATCATCCGCTCAACCCTTATTCAGCAGTTGGTCTTTGGATGGAACAGCATCATATTCACGGCGCCTTAGTCGTTCTCTATTGCGCAGTAATATGGGGTCTAATCGGCTTGCTCTTTAGCTTAGGAAAAGAGCTTTTCAAAAAAGATTGGAGCATCCTCAAAGCAACTATCTGTCACTATGGGCTTATGATTCTAGGATTCATTCCCTTAGCTCTTTTAGCTGGCTGGTTTCCAAGTGAACCCATTTTCATCTTACAGTTGATTTTGGAATTTACTGTTGTTTATCTTATCCTTTGGGCAATCCTGTCTTATCTGACTAAAAAGAAAATTGAGAAAATCAATCATCACTTAAAGGAACAATGCAAATAGCAAGAAATAACCGCTGTGAAAAAACTCACGGCGGTTATTTGAACCCAACTAAAAATGCAGATTGATAGAAAACAATCATAGCTTACTAAATTGTTGTGGTTTGAAGATTAGACCCTAGCTGCAATTCTAGTATGACATTTCAGCAAAGTAGGCTGTTAGCCAGCCACACCCACTATAGCTTCAACATTTTAAAGTTTCTTCTTCATCTCTGCCACAGCCAACATCACTTCCATTGGAGTCATGTTATAGATGTCCAACTGACGTAACTCGTCTAAAATAGGTGATTCGGTTATTTCTGGAAATAAAGACATCTGCTCAGCCACTTGATTTTTTTCACGAGCATCCGCAGGCAATGTATTAGAGATGCCAAGAGATGACTTCTCATTTGCTTGGCTTTCTAATCGTGTCAATATTTGATCCGCTCTTGTCAACAAATCATTTGGCAAACCTGCAATTTTTGCTACATGAATCCCATAAGATTTATCAGCAGGTCCAACTTCAATCTTATGAAGAAATGTTACTTGACCATCTTTTTCTAGGGTTGCTACATGGACATTTTCTAGTTGTGTCAAGCTAGTTGACAGTTCTGTCAACTCGTGATAGTGAGTCGCAAAAAGTGTCTTGGAGCCTGTCCGATTGTGAATATACTCAATAATCGCCTGAGCAAGCGCCATGCCATCATAGGTCGCTGTTCCTCTTCCTAACTCATCGAAAAGAATGAGTGAATTTTCTGTTGCTTGAGAAATAGCATGGTTCGCTTCCATCATTTCAACCATAAAGGTTGATTGTCCAGAAACCAAGTCATCCGCTGCACCAATTCGAGTAAAGATTGCATCAAAAATCGGCAATTGAGCGCTTTCAGCTGAAACATAAGAGCCCATTTGAGCCATAATCACAATGATTGCTAACTGCCGCATATAAGTTGACTTCCCACTCATATTTGGACCTGTAATTAGCTGAACATTAACATTCTCGTCCATTGAAATGCTGTTAGGAATATAGGTTTGTGCACCCATAACTTTTTCTACAACCGCATGCCGCCCTTTATCAATTTGGATAGAGCGCTGCTCAATAAATTCTGGTCTCACAAAGTGTTGCTTTTCAGCTACAGTTGCAAAGCTTTGCAGCACATCAACTGTTGCCAGAGTTTGCGCCAAGAATTGCAGGCGTTTGATATATTTACCAGCTTCCTCACGAATGCGCATAAAAATCTCGTATTCCAAATTAGCTGATTTTTCACGCGCTTCCAACATCTCGCCTTCAATACGAGCCAGTTCTTCCGTACCAAAACGCTCCGAATTTTTCAAAGTTGCCTTGCGGAAAAAATAACTGGGTACGTGTTCAAGCTGGGAATTGGTGACATGGAAATAATAACCATCTTTTTTATTGTAATCAATCTTCAGGTTGTTAATTCCACTAGTTTCTCTTTCTTTCGCCTCAATATCTGCAATCCAACTCGTTCCATCTCGCATGACCACTCGATACTTGTCCAAAGTTTCATCAAAACCTGTTTTAATAATATTACCCTCTGTAATGACATTTGGAGCATCCGACGAAATTGCTGACTGAATCAAGGCCGCTAATTCAGGAATTTCATCCAATTTGGCAATCAAATCTTCCAAAACTAGGCTGTCAATTCCTTTTAAAATTCCCTTAATCTGAGGGACATTGCTCAATGTTGCTGCCAACTGCAATAAATCTTTCGGATTGGTCTTGCCAAACGAAACACGACTGGCTAAACGCTCAATGTCATACACACCTTTGAGACTATCTGCTAAATCACTGCGCTCAAAGAAATGATCTAAAAAGACTTGCACTACATCCTGCCGCTTGACGATTCGCTCTTTATCAATCAACGGACGTTGAATCCACGCTCTCAACAATCGCGTTCCCATAGCTGTCTTGGTCTCATCCATCAACCAATAAAGGCTACCGTGCTTCTTTCCTGTCCGAGCATTCTCTGTTAAATCCAGACTTGCCATAGTTGAGTAGTCCATCTGCAAGAAATCTTTGATTTCATAATGATGAACTTGTTTCAAATGACTAAGCTCACGTAGCTGCGTTTTATGAACATACTCTAATAACTTTCCAGCTACTTGGTGCTCTAGCGGTGACAAGTCCTTTCCTAGTAGCTGAACATCATCAAATGTAGTTTCTACTTGCGATAAAAGGAGATTCATTTGAGTCTCCAATACTTGACGCTCCATTTCAGGCAATTCATACCCTATGACCACTTCACGCGCTCGTAGGTTTCGGATTTCTCCACAGACCATGTTAAAATCACTGAGAGTTGTAACTTGAAATTCACCTGTTCCCACATCCATATAAGCCAGCCCATATATACCTGCCAGCTTATCCAAAGCCACTAAAAAGTTATTCTGACTGTCTGGTTTTGAAGAATCAACTACTGTCCCCGGCGTGATGACCTGCACCACTTCACGTTTGACTACTCCAACCGCTTTTTTAGGATCTTCCATTTGCTCTGCAATCGCAACTTTATAGCCTGCTTCAATTAAGACATCAATGTATTGCTGCACCGAATGATAAGGAACTCCTGCCATTGGGATTGGATTTTCCGAGTTTTTATTGCGGCTAGTCAGAGCAATCTCTAAAATCTGTGCCGCATTGGTCGCATCATCATAGAATAATTCATAAAAATCTCCCATGCGAAACAACAAAAAAGCATCTGGATAATCTTTTTTTATATCTAAATACTGTTGCATTCCTGGAGATAGTTTTTCTTTTGTCATTCTCATCCTTTCTGTTGGTTAATAGTGATAAGAGTGGGATAGAAATCAATAGTTTCGTAGAAACTTGATTTCGTCGTCCCACATCCGCATAGCTGGGAGTGGGACAGGACTCATCTTGAAAATTTTCAGTTCGTCATCTCACCCCGCAAGGCTTGCTCAACAGTCTGAAAGACTGTTGAGGTGGTGGATAAAGAAAACAAAGTTTTTGTCAAAAGTGTTTTTCCGAGCCTGAAAAACAACAGCTTTGAGACGTGTTTCGCAAGTTCTATCCACCACCTCAAAGCATTGCTTTGAGCAATCAGCTACTGCGTCTTGTTGACTACATAAACAAAGGAAGCTGAGCTCTTTGTCCCAGCCTCATCATTCATTCTCTTAATCCATTTTCTCAAGGAGCTGCTCTTCCATTTGTTTTGCAGCTGCTGTATCACGACAAATAACTAAGAGCGTGTTAGCCCCTGCTACCGTTCCTAAAATCAGCTCACCTTTATTGGCATCCACAAAGTTAGCCAGAATAGAAGCATCTCCTAAGCGAGTATGAAGAACCAAGGAAAATTCCGCCCGAGAAACACCCTCTACATGATAAGACAAGAACTCAACCAAATCGATTTTATTTGTTTCATCTGCTAAAACATAATAAACTTCATTGTTTTTCTTGGCTTTCGTCAATCCAATTTCACGTAAGTCCCGAGAGAGGGTTGTCTGTGTTACAATGATGCCTTGTGCCTTTAAACGATCCTGAATATCTTTTTGTGTACTCAGTTTTTCTTCCTTAATCATTCGCTTAATTAGTTTATGACGTTCACTCTTTTTCATTTTATCCTCAATAATGTATATTTATACTCAAAATTATACCAAAAAAATTGAAGATTCGTCAAAAAATATGTTAAAATACTAGTAAAAGACCAAAGGAGAAACCATGGATAATAAACAATTGATTGCAAGTGAACTGGCTAAGGTCATTGACAGCTTAGACCAAGACGCTATTTTAAATTTACTAGAAAAACCCAAAAGCTCAGATTTAGGTGATATTGCTTTTCCTGCCTTTTCTTTAGCGAAAGTAGAACGAAAAGCGCCTCAAGCGATTGCAGCAGATATTGCAGAAAAAATTGACTCAACAAACTTTGAAAAAGTAGTGGCAACTGGTCCTTATGTTAATTTCTTCCTTGATAAATCAAAAATTTCAGCTCAAGTTATCAAAGAAATTGTAAAAGAAGGAAACAACTATGGTCAGCAAAGTGAAGGAAATGGAGAAAACATTACCATTGACCTCTCCAGTCCAAACATTGCAAAACCATTTTCAGTTGGTCATTTGCGCTCCACCGTTATCGGTGATGCTCTTTCTAATATTTTCCGTAAATTGGGTTACAACACCATTAAAATCAATCACTTAGGTGACTGGGGAAAACAATTCGGTCTTTTAATGGTGGCCTATAAAAAATGGGGCAGCAAAGAAGCCGTCGAAGCAAATCCAATTGATGAATTACTGAAACTGTACGTTCGTATCAATGCGGAAATCGAAACAGATCCTGAGCTTGATGACGAAGGTCGCCTCTGGTTCAAAAAATTAGAAGACGGTGATCCTGAAGCTACTGAATTATGGCAATGGTTCCGCGACGAAAGCCTGAAAGAATTTAACCGTATCTACAAATTGCTTGGCGTTGAATTCGATAGTCTGGCTGGTGAAGCCTTCTATAATGACAAGATGGACGAAGGCATCAAAATCCTTGAAGAAAAAGGATTGTTGGAAGAGTCTAAAGGAGCTAGCATCGTCAATCTTGATGATGTCAACCTTCCGCCAGCTATGATTAAAAAATCTGACGGAGCGACACTTTACATTACACGTGATATTGCGACAGCTATGTACCGTGCTCGCACTTACAACTTCGTTAAAAACATTTATGCTGTAGGTCAAGAACAAGCTAATCACTTCAGACAATTAAAAGCCGTTTTGAAGAAGATGGGATTTGACTGGAGCGATGATATGATTCACGTAGACTTTGGATTGGTAACAAAGAACCGCCAAAAATTGTCTACACGTAAAGGAAATATCATCCTTCTTGAGCCAACTCTCCAAGAGGCTATCAGTCGTGCTAAATCACAAATTGAAGCCAAAAATCCTGACCTTGAAAACAAAGAAGCTGTTGCTCGTGCTGTCGGGGTAGGAGCTGTTAAATTCTACGATTTAAAAACAGACCGTCGCAACGGTTACGACTTTGATTTGGAAGCCATGGTATCCTTTGAAGGAGAAACAGGCCCATACATCCAATACGCTTATGCACGTATCCAATCAATCCTTCGCAAGGCTGACTTCAAGCCAAGTGCTGAAGCAACATACAGCCTAGATGATGCTGAAAGTTGGGAAATCATTAAACTGCTACAAGATTTTGCCCGTGTTGTCAAACGTGCAGCTGACAATTATGACCCATCACTCATTGCAAAATATGCGATCAGTCTTGCACAAGCATTTAACAAATTCTACGCACACACTCGTATCTTGGACGAAAGCCCTGAACGTGACAGCCGTCTGGCTCTCAGCTACGCAACAGCTGTTGTTCTAAAAGAATCTCTTCGTCTTCTCGGCGTTGATACTCCAGAAAAAATGTAATTTTCTAACCCTATCAAAAAATCCTATCGGTATTTACAACGATAGGATTTTTTATTACATTCCGTATAATTCTTCAATTTTCAGACCAATTCGTTTGACATCTTCATTCAAGCCACGAAGTTCAAATGTGTCCAAGACTGGAAAGCCAAATCGCTCTGCATATTGCTTAGCTGTTAAACAATATTGGTTGTTAAAATTACGATTACCACTACCAATAATGCCAAAACAGCGCTTGTAATTCTCTTCAAAAGCGATAAAGTCACCTAAATCATTGGTAAGAATCTCTACATCTCCATTATCCAAACCATTTCCACCTTCTAAGTAGGTTGGTAAAAAGGCTACAAAGGGCTGAGACATGGCGTAAAATGGTCGCTCCTCTTTCATCATATCTTTTATATCCACCTGCTCAATCTCAACATTTTCATGTCGCTCTTGCAAAAAAGTGGACAAACGTTTGATAAAACTCGCTGTGTTGCCACTTAAGCTAATATAAACCAAGGAAATCTTCATATTTTCTCACTTTCTAAAAATAAAACACATCTATCATTCTCTTAAAATTTTAAGCTGATAGATATGTGTTGTCAACTATTGTAATTTTTCTTTTGCTAAGTCTTGTTGCTGCCGTTTCATCTTGAAAAAGACAATAACAAGGAAAAGAATATTAAATGCAAAATAAATAATGGTCAAAACTCTTGTCGATGAGATTGCTGTGGCACGCATCGTTTGATCTTTATAAAGATTGTTGAGTGGCATACCACCGATATAATTGTAAATTGTCCCAATAATTCCTAATAACACATAAGCAATATAGGCAAAATTAGCGTATAAAATGTTTTTCTTGACGATAAACACAATAGCAGCAATCAACAATAAAATTGAAAGGACAACTAATATTTTATGCGGAATATTATGAAGAAAGACAAGACTTCTTTCAGTTACTTCCACGATTTGCTTCACAACCGTTTCAGACAGTCCTTTATAAGAACTTGTATTCGTTATTTTTTCACTGCCAAAAAAGGTTCCTACAAATGTAAAAGATGATAGAATGGCTGATAGTGTCAGCAAGACATATAGATAAATTGGTCGTTTTTTCACAATAATCCTCCTCGTTGTGAAAAAGTTTTCAGTTTTATTTATTATAACGTAAGCAGTCAAAAATGGCAACAAAAATAAACAAAAGTTTCACTAGTGTCCTTTATTTTTTTCAAACAAAAGCCCCTCAACTACCAATCAAGGGGCCTATTCGCTATTGAACTAGTTCAAATGCCAAATTTCATCGTTATATTGAGCAATCGTACGGTCAGCAGAGAAGAAGCCTGCTTTTGCAATATTGACAAGAACTTTTTCAAGCCAAACATCACGGTCTTCATAATCCGCAAACATGCGTTCTTTTGTTTCGATATAATCTTCCAAGTCAAGAAGCGTCATGAACCAGTCTTTGTTGATTAATTCATTGTAAAGTCGCTCCAAGCGCTCTTTCTTACCAACTGCAAGAACGGCATCGCTGACAATGAAATCAACCAGCGGTTTGATTGCTTTACGAGCATAGAATTCACTTGACTTATAAGCTTCTTTGGCATACAAATCAATAACTGTTTCAGAATCTTCACCGAAGATATAAATATTGTCATCGCCGACTAATTCATGAATTTCAACATTCGCACCGTCTGAAGTACCAAGCGTTAAAGCACCATTTAGCATGAATTTCATGTTACCAGTACCTGAAGCTTCTTTAGAAGCAAGGGAAATTTGCTCAGAAATGTCACCGGCTGCAATTAAGAAGCTAGCTGCTGTTACATTATAGTTTTCAACCATAACGACTTGCAAGTACGGAGAAACTTCTGGGTCGTTAGCAATTACTTCTGATAGGCAAAGGATTAAATGAATAATATCTTGCGCAATCGTGTATGCTGGAGCAGCTTTCCCACCAAAGAAGACTGTAATTGGACGCGCAGGAATGTTTCCGGCCTTGATATCCAAGTATTTGTGAATGACATAAAGAGCATTCATTTGTTGGCGTTTATACTCGTGAAGACGTTTGATTTGGATATCAAAGATTGATTCAGGATTGATTTCAACACCTTGGTGCTCTTTCAAGTGACGAGCTAATTTCCGTTTGTTGTGAGCTTTGATTTTTTCAAGTTCAGCTTTCACATCAGCCTTACCAGAAAATTCAAGTAAGTCTTCTAATTTTGAAGCATCATGGTGCCAATCGCGGCCAATCAAGCTATCAATGTAATTTGACAAGCGTGGATTTGCATGCATGAGCCAGCGACGGAAGGTGATTCCGTTTGTTTTATTGTTGAATTTTTCTGGATAAATGTCGTAAAAGGCTTTGAGTTCTGAGTTTTTCAAGATTTCTGTATGAAGAGCAGCAACCCCATTGACACTATATCCATAGTGAATATCCATGTGAGCCATGTGCACACGATCGTGTTCATCAATGATTTGAACAGCTGGATCTGCGTATTCAGCCTTCACGCGCTTATCCAATTCTTTGATAATTGGAACCAAGTGTGGAACAACTTCTTCCAAGAATTCAAGCGGCCATTTTTCAAGCGCTTCAGCAAGAATGGTATGGTTTGTATAAGCCGTCATATTCTTAACGATGTTGATTGCTTCATCAAGAGAAATGCCACGTTCTGTCAAGAGACGAATCATCTCTGGAATGACCATAGATGGGTGTGTATCGTTGATTTGGATAACAGCATAGTCAGCCAAGTCATGAAGATTGCTACCTTTTTCAATCGCTTCATCAATAATCAATTGTGCGCCATTTGACACCATAAAGTATTGTTGGAAGATACGGAGCAATTCACCTTGCTTATTACTATCATCTGGATAAAGGAATAGAGTCAAATTACGAGCAATATCTGTCTTATCAAAGTCAATCCCATCTTCAATGATACTTGCATCTACTGAGTCAAGGTCGAACAGACGAAGACGGTTTTTAGTAGCTGTTTTGTAACCAGGCACATCAATATCGTAAAGAGTTGATGTTAAAGTGAAATCAGCAAATGGTACTTGATAGCTACGGCTTGATTTTACTAACCAATTTTGCTCTGTCAACCAGAAGTTTGGTACTGTTGTTTGCTCATTATTTTTCAAAACTTGTTGGAAAAGACCAAAGTGATAGTTCAGACCTACACCGTCTCCATTCAAACCAAGTGTTGCGATAGAATCAAGGAAACAAGCAGCCAGACGTCCTAAACCACCATTACCAAGTGAAGGTTCTAATTCGACTTCTTCCACTTCAATCAAGTCTTTACCAGCATCTGCCAATTCTTTTTTGACATCATCATAAAGGCCAAGATTAATGAGGTTGTTTGACAACAGTTTTCCAATCAAAAATTCTGCTGAAATGTAATATAATTTCTTTTTACCAGTATTAACTGGCTTTTGTGCACTAGCCAATTTTGTATAGTTTAAAAGGGCAATATACAATTCTTCATTGCTACATTCAGCAATTTCCTTTTGATAAGTTTGTTGAATAAATTCTTGTAAATTCGACATTTTTTCTCCTACCTAGAAAAGAACGTTACAGTTCATTCTCTTTCTTTAATAATTTTTTATTTAAACGACGATATGTTTTCGTCAAGCTGTATAACTCTGCTTCAACCACAGGATCCAATTCTTCTGCTGTCATACGCCATGACCAATTGCCACCAATGCTTGAAGGATAGTTCATACGAGCTGAACCATCTAATTCTAGTAAATCTTGCATGGTCGCAATAGCCATAAAGCTGACAGAAGCAAAGATGGTTCGTAACATCGCATGAGGAACTGTTTCATATTCTTTACGATTGGTGTATTGAGCCATGTATTCACGTGTAGCATCATCAATCTCATCACGGTACCAACCAAGAACAGTATTGTTGTCGTGTGTCCCTGTGTACATAACAGAATTGTTCGGAGCAAGATGTGGGCTATCAATGCTTTCATCATTTGGATTAAAGGCGAATTGAGTGACTTTCATACCAGGGAAGCCTGTTTTTTCCCGCAAAGCAATCACTTCGTCGGTCATAAAGCCTAAGTCCTCGGCGATGATGTTTAGTTCACCCAATTCTTCCTTCACAGCTTTAAACAAAGCGTAATCAGGGCCTTTCACCCATTTACCAGGAGCGGCTGTATCGGAGCCAGCAGGGATTTCCCAGTAAGATTCAAAGCCACGGAAGTGGTCAATGCGAACTACATCATAAATCTTGAAACTTTCACGTAACCGTTCAATCCACCAACTGTATCCGTCCTCGTCCATTGCTTTCCAGTCATAAATTGGATTTCCCCAAAGCTGACCGGTTGCAGAAAATTCATCTGGCGGGCATCCTGCTACACATGTTGGTTGACCTAGTGCATCTGTTTTAAAGAAATGAGGTTGTGCCCACACATCACAACTATCAGCTGCCACATATATTGGCATATCGCCAACGATTTCAATATGATGTTCGTTAGCATAATTTTTCAATTCTAACCATTGTTTGAAGAAGAGATATTGCGTAACACGATGATAGGTCAATCGATCAGCTAGCTTTTCGCGATAAGTTGCCAAGCTAGACGCTTCACGACGACGTACCGCTGCATCTGGCCATTCCGTCCAAGCTTTCAAGTCGAAATGCTCTTTAATCGCCATGTATTCAACAAATACTTCAAGCCAAGATGCATTATCTGCTACAAATTTTTCATAAGCCGCTAAATCTCCGCGTTCTAAGAAACGTTTCACAGCTTTTTCTAAAACCGGTCTACGATTGTTGAAAACTTTCGCATAATCTACTTTTCTTGGATCTTGTCCAAAGTCTAAACCGTCAAGATCACTTTCAGTAAGTAGACCCTCTTCAATCAGTCGGTCAAAATCAATAAAATGTGTATTTCCCGCAAATGCAGAGAATGATTGGTAAGGAGAATCTCCATAACTGGTCGTGCCTAAAGGCAAAATTTGCCAGTAGCGTTGCTTTGTTCTTACCAAGAAATCCACAAAATCGTAAGCACTTTTCCCAAATGAGCCGATTCCGTATTTCCCTGGAAGAGAAGAAATATGCATGAGAACACCACTTTGACGCTCTTTCATCTTATCACCTCAATAAATTTTTCTGTTAAATTTTGTATTCATTTAACGAAAACGTTTGCGTTGATTTGATTATAACTTAATTCCGGTCTGTGTGCAACCATTTTTCTAGTTTTTTTGTAAATTTTTAAAATATTTTGGACAATTGAATCATTTTCTTCTATATTTTATCAAGATTTTTGGAGTGGAAAATAAAAAATTTTCAAGATTTTTAAAAAAAGTGTTGCAACCGTTTTCTGTTTGTGGTATACTAAGTATAGTTTAAGAAAACGTTTGCGTAAACTATTTTAAATTGTTATCTTATTATTTTATTCTTTAGGAGGAATAAATCATGAAACGTAAAATGTTGAAAAGTGCTGCAGTTCTTGGAACTGTAGGGTTGGCTAGCTTGCTTTTAGTAGCTTGCGGAAGTAAAACAAGTAATTCTTCTTCTAGCGACGGCAAGAACATTACAGCCTACGTAGAAAAACAATACGAAGGCTACATGAAGAAAGCTGCTGCTGCTTTTGAAAAAGAAACTGGTACAAAAGTTACTATTAAGACAGGTGACCAACTTAAAGGTCTTGAAAATCTTTCACTTGACAACCAATCTGGCAAGGCTCCAGACGTTATGATGTCTCCATATGACCGCGTAGGTAGTCTCGGTTCGGACGGCCAACTTTCAGAAGTGAAACTTGACAAAGGTTCAATGACTGATGACACAACAAAAGCACTCGTAACTACAAAAGGTAAGACTTATGGCGCACCTGCTGTTATCGAAACATTAGTAATGTACTACAATAAAGACCTTGTTTCTAAAGCTCCAACTACATTTGTTGAATTAGAAGAACTTGCAAAAGACAGCAAATATGCTTTTGCTAGCGAAAATGGCAAAACAACTGGTTTCCTTGCTGACTGGACAAACTTCTATTATACTTATGGTCTGTTAGCGGGTAATGGTGGATACGTCTTTGGTAAGAACGGTACTGATCCTAAAGACATTGGACTTGCAAATGACGGTTCTATCAAAGGTGTTGAATACGCTAAAACTTGGTATGCAAAATGGCCAAAAGGAATGCAAGATACTAAAGGTGCCGCAAACTTAATTCAAACTCAATTCCAATCAGGTAAAACAGCTGCTATCATTGAAGGCCCTTGGAAAGCCGCATCATTCAAAGAAGCTAAAGTGAACTATGGTGTTGCCACTATTCCTACACTTCCAAATGGTAAAAACTATCAAACCTTTGGTGGTGGTAAAGCTTGGGTCATCCCTGCAGGATCTAAAAATGCCAAAACAGCTCAAAAGTTTGTTAACTTCTTGACTTCGACTGAACAACAAAAAGCTTTCTATGATGCTACAAACGAAGTACCTGCAAACACAGAGGCTCGTAAATACGCTGAAGGAAAAAATGATGAATTGACTTCAGCTGTTATTAAACAATTCCAATCTGCTCAACCTATGCCAAATATCTCTGAAATGAGTACTGTATGGGATCCAGCAGCAAGTATGCTCTTTGATGCTGTAAGCGGTAAAAAAGATACTAAAACCGCTGTAAATGATGCCGTTAAATTGATTAAAGATACTATCAATCAAAAATTTGGTAAAAAATAAAACAGATTGAGGTAGGATAGAACTCGATTGGCAGCACCAGTCGAGTTCTATATTTTAGAAAAAGGAGACTCTGATGACTACACAACAACAGCCACGTAAAGCATTGCTGCTCTCCCTCATCCCAGGACTTGGGCAAATTTATAATAAACAAAAAGCAAAAGGGGCTATCTTTTTAGGAGTTACCATCTTATTTTTGATTTACTTTTTCGCCATTGCTGCTCCTGAGTTAGGAAACTTAATTACTCTCGGTGAGGTGCCTGGACGCGATAACTCTCTTTTCATGTTGATTCGTGGTGCATTCCACTTTATTCTTGTCATTGTTTATTTCATCTTTTATGCTCTCAATTTAAAAGATGCTTATACTATTGCGAAACGTTGGAATAATGATTATCCAGTTCCTACGACTTTCAAAGATATGTTAAAAGGAATTTACGCTAATGGTTTTCCTTACCTATTGATTATTCCTTCATATATTGCAATGACTTTTGCTATCATTTTCCCTGTATTGGTTACTCTTTTAATCGCCTTTACAAACTATGATTTCCAACATTTGCCTCCAACCAAGCTCTTGGATTGGGTTGGCGTGACAAACTTCACTAATATTTGGCGACTTAGCACTTTCCGTTCTGCTTTTGGAGCCGTTCTTGGTTGGACTATTATCTGGGCACTGGCTGCCTCAACTGTCCAAATCGTTATTGGTATTTTTACCGCTATTATTGCAAACCAACCATTTATTAAAGGAAAACGCATTTTCGGCGTTATCTTCCTACTGCCTTGGGCTGTCCCAGCATTCATCACTATCTTAACTTTCAGTAACATGTTCAACGATAGTATCGGTGCAATCAATACCCAAGTCATTCCGCTTCTTGGTAAAGTATTGCCATTCTTAAATGGACATCTGATTCCTTGGAAAACAGATCCGACCTGGACTAAAATTGCTCTAATTATGATGCAAGGTTGGCTTGGTTTCCCTTACATTTATGTATTGACACTTGGTATCTTGCAATCCATTCCAAACGATCTTTACGAAGCAGCTTACATTGATGGTGCAAATGCATGGCAAAAATTCCGCAATATCACTTTCCCAATGATTTTAGCAGTTGCTGCTCCTACACTCATCAGTCAGTATACTTTCAACTTCAACAACTTCTCTATCATGTACCTCTTTAATGATGGCGGTCCTGGTACAGTTGGTGGTGGTGCAGGTTCGACTGACATCCTCATTTCATGGATTTATCGTTTAACGACAGGTGCAGCTCCTCAATACTCAATGGCTGCTGCGGTAACACTTATCATTTCTCTTATTGTGATTTCAATCTCCATGATTGCGTTCAAGAAACTACATGCATTTGATATGGAGGATGTGTAAGATGAATAATTCTATTAAATTTAAACGCCGTTTAAACCACTTTTTAACTTATTTCTATCTAGTGGCTTTATCTATTATCATTATCTATCCTCTCTTGATTACGATTATGTCTGCTTTCAAGACAGGGAATGTCCTTGCGTTTAAGCTAGATACAGATATTAATTTTAGCCTAGAAAACTTTAGCAAGCTTTTTACTGAAACTCTTTATGGGACTTGGTACTTTAACACTTTAATCATTGCTATCTTGACAATGATTATCCAAACAAGTATAGTTGTACTAGCTGGTTACGCTTATAGTCGTTATAATTTCCTAGCTAGAAAACAAAGTCTGATCTTCTTCTTAATCATTCAAATGGTGCCAACAATGGCTGCCCTGACCGCCTTCTTCGTTATGGCTTTGATGTTAAATGCGCTCAACCACAGTTGGTTCCTCATCTTCCTTTATGTCGGCGGTGGTATCCCAATGAACGCTTGGCTCATGAAAGGATATTTTGATACTGTGCCTATCTCGCTTGATGAGTCCGCTAAATTGGACGGTGCTGGTCACTTCAGACGCTTCTGGCAAATTGTACTGCCACTCGTTCGTCCAATGATTGCTGTACAAGCTCTCTGGGCTTTCATGGGGCCATTCGGAGACTATATCTTATCTAGTTTCTTACTTCGTGAAAAAGAATTCTATACAGTTGCTGTTGGTTTACAAACCTTTGTTAGTGATGTGAAGAATTTGAAGATTGCTTACTTCTCAGCAGGCGCTATCCTGATTGCTTTGCCAATCTGTATCTTATTCTTCTTCCTACAAAAGAACTTTGTATCTGGTTTAACAAGTGGTGGCGACAAGGGATAATCTTGTCCCACCCTCTTTTATTTATAGTTGTATGATAGCTAATAAACTTTGCTTTATTAGCCATTACCTGATTATAAATTTTTAGAAAGAGTATCTTATGCTACCTTATCCATTTAATTATTTTTCTAGTATTTACGGTTTTAAAAAGCCTTTTGCCAACCGAAAATTACTGACCTGGTTTCAATTGATTTTTACAAGCATCTTTTTAATTTCCTTATCCATGATACCAGTTGCTGTGCAAAACGCGTCTCTCAAGACTTATCCACTCACTACTTTTGTAGATGGTGTTTTTGACCCTGTTACAAAGGAAGTAATGGACGATATCACAGAGAATGCTAAAATAGAAAATCATCAATTCAGCTATACTGGTCAGCAATCAACTCACAATAGCAAAGCAGGAACTGTCCTTCTAGGGAAAGAACAGTCTACCTTAGGAGAAAAACTAACACTTGCTTTTGGATCCAAACAACTGATTATCAGCAAAAAAGGAAAAAAACTGGCAAACATTCAATATCAGCATATCAATCAAGCTACTTTGAAAGATAAAGCCGCTCTGAGTGCTGCCATTTCTCAAGACTGGTTCCAACAAAATCGTGTGACAGTCAGTCTATTTTTGATTCTGATTTCAGGATTTCTATTGGCATTAAACTTCTTTATTATCCTTCTAGGTGCTACTTTTTTCCTTTATTTAACGAAAAAATCCCGTCTCTTCTCCTTTAAAACAGTCAAAGAATGCTATCACTTTGCTTTGAACTGTTTGGGATTGCCAACTTTGATTGCTGTTGCAGCAGGGTTATTGTTCGGTCAAGCCATGACCACTATGATTACCATTCAAAACATTCTTTTTGTTCTTTATCTCGTCATTATTTTCTATCGGACACATTTCCGTGATGAAAAAATGAAAAAGTAGGAGGTTTTTTATGCGAGTTACTATTAAAGAAGTTGCTAAATTGGCAGGAGTTTCGCCTTCTACCGTTACCCGTGTGATTCAAAACAAATCCAGCATTAGCGATGAAACAAAAAAAAGAGTCCGCAAGGCTATGAAAGAATTGAATTATCACCCTAATCTCAATGCACGTAGTCTTGTTAGCAGTTACACACAAGTCATTGGGATTGTTTTACCTGATGATTCAGACACTTTTTATCAAAATCCGTTCTTTCCTTCTGTTTTCCGCGGAATTGCTCAGGTGGCTTCCGAGCATCACTACGCTATCCAAATTGCAACCGGGAAAAATGAAAAAGAGCGCATGGAAGCCATTTCCCAAATGGTTCTTGGCAAACGAGTAGACGGACTCATCTTTCTCTACTCTCAAGAAAATGATCCACTAGTGAAAATGGTCAGTGAAGAACAATTTCCTTTCTTAATTTTAGGAAAATCGCTTTCTCCGTTTATTCCTTTGGTGGATAATGACAATATCCAAGCTGGATATGACGCAACAGAATATTTTATCAAAAAAGACTGCCACAATATTGCTTTTATTGGTGGTAGCAAAAGACTATTTGTAACGCAAGATCGCTATAAAGGGTATCAAAAAGCACTAGAGGATTATCACTTAGAGCTTGACCCTCAAAATACAGCCTTTGCAAATGAATTTTTGGAAGACAAAGGATATCAATTTACCAAGCGCCTTCTCAGTCATGATACAAAAATTGATGCTATTATCACAACAGACAGTATGCTGGCAGAAGGAGTTTGTAATTATTTAAATGAAAATCAATTGTCTGTTCCCACTCTAGCCTTTGACTCTATTAAACCCAAACTTGATTTAACAGCTTATGTAGACATTAACACATTAGAGCTAGGGCGGGTTTCGTTCAAGACTATTCTACAAATTATCAATGATACCAAAGAAAATCGACAAATTTGCTATCGCCAATTGATTCCACATCGCATTATCGAACGATAAAGAAAGGAAGTTTATGGCTTTCCGAACATTCCAAGCCTATTTAGATGACCAAAGTCTCATCACTATTGAGTTAGAAAAACAATTTTATGCCGAACCATTACAATTTACAATTGAAACGGTTGATCGTGCAGAAACTTTACGGATAAGAGCTGTAGGAGAACATGACAACTTCGTGCAATACCGTCTTGCTCCTCTTGAGCCGTTAGATTTAACCAGTCATTATTGGATTTACGACCAAGATCGCAATAAAACTTTCTTACAATTTCGCCATATTGTGAGAAAACCGATTTTTGACCAAACATTTACCTACAACGGAAGCGATTTAGGGGCTCATTATACTCCACAAGCAACTATTTTTAAGCTTTGGGCACCAATTTCTGAACAAGTATTGCTTCATTTGCAAAATGACATTTACCCAATGATGCTCGGAGAAAAAGGAGTTTGGCAAACAGAAGTCTCTGGAGACTTTGATGGGGCTGCTTATTACTATCTACACAAAGTGAATGGTCATTGGGTGGAAGTACACGATCCTTATGCCTTATCTTCAGAAAGCAATTCTGGCGTTAGTTATGTTGTCAATCCAGAGAAAATTACTCGCCCAATTCACCGAGCAGCAACACAAATTCCAATAACAAAAGCTGTTATCTACGAGATGAGTGTGCGAGATTTTTCCATGCAAAAAGAAGCTGAGTTTTCTTACCCTGGTAAATTCAAATCCCTAACAGAGTCTCCGCAATTGCAAGAGCATACTTTAGGAATGGATTACATCAAACAGCTTGGAGTAACCCACATTCAGCTCATGCCTTTGTATGATTTTGGCAGCGTTGATGAAAATCATCCAGAACTCGTGTATAACTGGGGCTACGACCCTATGCAATACAATCTTCCTGACGGTAGCTTTGCAACGAATCCACATGATCCTTATACAAGAATCGTTGAATTGCAAGAAGCAATCGCTACTTATCATCAAGCCGACATTAGTGTTATCATGGACGTCGTTTACAATCATGTCTACGATCCTAAAGCCTATGCTTTTGAAAAAATCGTCCCAGGCTATTTCTTCCGCTACGATCACAACGGCAATTTGACAAATGGGACTTTCTGTGGGAACGATGTGGCAAGTGAGCGGGCAATGGTTCGTAGCTATATTAAGCATTCCCTCAAACAATGGCTAACTCTTTATGGAATGGATGGCTTCCGCTTTGACCTCATGGGCATTCTAGATATGGAAACCATGAAGCAGATTGCAGAGGAATTGAAGTTTCTTTATCCAAATGTTTATTTGTATGGAGAAGGGTGGCGTATGGCTACCGGACTGGATAGCAATCGGCTTGCACATCAATTCAACGCCGCTCAATTACCAAACTATGGTTTTTTCAGCGACCACTTCCGCAATACAATCAAAGAAACGATTTTAGAAGGCAGTCAAATCCAAGATTCCAAACCAATAGATACGATAGAAAATGTATTGACAGCTAATGTTGGATTAACGGAAACAGCACATTTTATTGCACCCCAGCAAGCTATCAACTACGTAGAATGCCATGATGATGCAACGGCTTTTGATTATTTTACAATTAAAAAGCCAGATATCTCTCTAAATAAGCGGTTAGCAGATGCACGACTTGCTTTGCATATTACTTTGTTAGCTCAGGGAGTACCATTCATCCATAGCGGGCAAGAGTTTTTCCGCAGTAAAAACCTCATGGATAATACTTATAATGCTCCAGACACCATCAACCGTCTTGATTGGCTACGCTCCATTGAATATGAGAAAGACGTAGATTTTATTCGCCAGTTAGTCCAATTCAGAAAAGCAAATCCGCTCCTCAGTTTGGAAACAAGAACAGAAATTAAAGATTACTGTTCTATCGAATGGCTAACTGATTCTGTGGTTGAATATAAAATTAAAGAAAAAGAAGATCAAATCACAATCCTCATTAACTTTGGAAACGAAGCATTTAGCTATCCAAATCAGGATAAACAAGCTATTTTTATCAACTACCCAGAGATCAGCCTTGACGTTCCTCTCAATACTAACAAAGATTCCTGTACTGTCCCTGCAAAACAAGTTCTCGTACTTAAATAATCGTAACATCTGTTTTATTTGTCTCGCACTAAAAACCACGAGACAGACTGAAAGTCATATAACAAAAAACATCAGATTGGCTAAACAAACCAATCTGATATTTTATTCTTCTACGAAACGTCCAAGAATGTGAACATTATCTGCTACCGATACAAAAGCATGCGGATCGGTTTTACGCATAATATGTTTAAATTCATTAAATTCAGCACGCGTAATGACTGTAATCAAAACAGTCTTTTTCTCATGATTGTAAGTTCCTTCTGCACCATTAACCATGGTTGCACCACGATGCAATTTGTTATGAATTTTATCAATAACTTCTTCGGGATGACTGGTAATAATCATCGCCTGCATCTTCTTTTGCTTAGTAAAGACTGCATCTGTCACACGGCTTGACACAAAAATCGTAATCATCGAATATAGTGCATATTTCCAGCCGAAAGTCACACCGGCAATAATCATAATCATGCCATTGACCATAAAGGAAATATTTCCCACATTTCTGCCGGTTTTCTTCCGAACCGTCAAGCTGACAATATCCGTCCCACCACTAGAAATATTGGAACGCAAAGCAAAGCCGATTCCCATTCCCATGATGACCCCACCAAACAAGGCATTGATAATCGGGTCATTTGTTAAACTCACTTCAGGAACAAACTGGATAAACAGCGAGCTCATGGAAACGGTTATAAAAGTAAATACCGTAAACTTGTGCCCAATTTGATACCAAGCCAAAATCATCAGCGGGATATTGATGAGGTAGAAAGTCACAGAAACCGGAATAGTAAATCCTAAAAAACGTGTACTTAAAGCAGCTAAAATCTGTGCCAATCCAGTCGCACCACTTGAATAAACATGTCCCGGTTGAAAGAAAAGATTCACTGCAACCGCAGATAGAAAACCATAAATGAGCGAAGCAGAAATCTTTTCATCGTACTTCTCACGAGAAATACTCTTAAGTACTCGTATCAACTTAAAATCATAGGCTAGACGGCGCAAATAATAACGCAATCGTTTGTAAATCTTACTTTTCTTCATGAGTTTCTACTTGTAAACTTAATTCTTCAAGTTGTTTGGCGTCAACTATGCTTGGTGCCTGAGTCATTGGATCACTTGCTTTGTTGTTTTTAGGGAAAGCAATCACTTCGCGGATATTTTCCTCACCAGCCAGCAACATGACAAAGCGATCGAGGCCAATTGCCAGTCCACCATGTGGCGGGAAACCATAATCCATTGCTTCTAGCAAGAAACCAAATTGATCAGTAGCTTCTTCTTCAGAAAAACCAAGGGCTTTAAACATTCGTTCTTGCAAATCTTTGTGGTTAATACGAAGACTTCCACCACCCAATTCATAACCATTCAAGACAATATCATAAGCAATAGCACGAACCTTGCTCAAATCACCTTCTAATTCATGAGCTGTGTCTGCTTGTGGAAGAGTAAAGGGATGGTGCGCACTCATATAGCGACCTTCTTCTTCCGACCATTCAAACATTGGCCAATCCACAACCCAAAGGTAATTAAATTTCGATTCATCAATCAAGCCCAACTCTTTTGCCAAACGTATACGCAAAGCACCTAGTGCTGCATTGGCAACTTCTAGAGTATCCGCTACAAAAAGAACCAAATCATTGTCTTCAAGCTGTAAAGCATTTGTCAAGTCACTTGTCAAGTCTTTCAAAAACTTAACAACTGGTCCATTTAGTTCACCTGATGCCACTTTCACCCAAGCAAGTCCTTTTGCTCCATACTGTTTTGCTTGCTCTGTCAACTTATCTATATCTTTTCGCGAATAGCTGTCAGCTGCATTTTTCACAACAATAGCTTTAACGGCTGGTGCTTCTGAGAAAACTTTGAAGTCAATTCCCTTGACAAGATATGTCAAGTCTTGCAATAGCATCTCAAAACGTGTATCTGGTTTATCACTTCCATACAAAGCCATTGCATCATCATATTTCATTCGTGGGAATGGTAATGTAACCTCAATCCCCTTCGTTTCTTTCATCACTCGAGCAATCAAGCCTTCTGTAATATCTTGAATTTCTTGATCAGACAGGAAAGAAGTTTCTAAGTCAACTTGTGTAAACTCTGGTTGACGGTCTCCACGCAAATCCTCATCACGGAAGCATTTTACAATTTGATAATACCGATCAAATCCAGCATTCATCAACAGTTGCTTGGTAATTTGAGGGCTTTGTGGCAGAGCATAGAAATGACCTTGGTTCACTCGACTTGGTACCAAATAATCACGCGCCCCTTCTGGAGTTGACTTAGTAAGAAACGGCGTTTCCACATCAATAAATTCAAGCTCATCTAAGTAATTGCGGATAGAATGTGTTACCTTAGCTCGCAATTTCAAATTTGCCAACATTTCAGGACGACGAAGGTCTAAATAACGGTAACGGAGACGGGTATCATCATTCGCTTCAATACCGTCTTTGATTTCAAATGGAGTCGTTTTGGCCGTATTGAGAACTGTCAGATTCTCCACGTGTAGTTCAACAGCTCCCGTTGCCAATTTATCATTCGCCTGCGTACGGGCTTCTACTTTTCCAGTCACTTCAATCACATATTCGCTTCGTAAACTTTCAGCGATTTCCATGACTTCTTTAGCCACATTTTCAGGATTGATAACTAGCTGCATGATGCCTTCACGGTCGCGCAAATCAATGAAAATCAACCCTCCCAAGTCACGACGACGGGACACCCAACCTTTCAAAGTGATTTCTTGACCAACATGTTCACTACGAACACGCCCAGCATACATTGAACGTTTCATTTTTATTCTCCAAACTTTTAATTCTTTTACTATTTTACCACAAAAGAGATGAAAAAGAAGTCCGCTTTTCAAAAACTTCTTATCTTAACGTAATATTTTTACAAAAGAAGATGACGACTCACCTCTTACTTTCTTTGTCATATAATTCAGGATGCAAAACCTTGACCACATAACTTGATGCTAAGCGCAATAGCCCTGCTGCTAAGCCAAAAATCGGTGCTAAAAACCGAAAAAAGAAATCCCCTCTCACAAAATAGGCAATTCCTCCTATAATCAAAAAAACAATTAGAAACTGAATTACAGACGGAATGATTATTTTTTTCATTGTTCTCTCCACTTCTACTTCAACATTCTACTATGTTATGAGAAAAAAAGCCATTTGACTGGCCTTCTCCCTTTTTAAATTAAAACCCCAGTTGTTCAAAAATTGTTTGAAAATCTTCTTGAATCTGATTTAAATCAACCGTTAATTCTTCACGAGTATGATTGTTTTTGACGGTAACTTGGTTACTTTCAATTTCACTTTCGCCAAGAGTTATCAACACTTTAGCAGAAAAAGTATCTGCTGACTTGAATTGCGCTTTCAACTTACGGTTTAAATAATCACGTTCAGCTGTAAAGCCTTGCTTGCGAAGTGCTTGTGCAATTTCCAAAGCTTTGTTATTAGCACCGTTTCCCAAAACTGCAACATAAACGTCCAAACTATCCTCTAGCGGCAAGACTACACCCTGCTTTTCAAGAACAAGAAGCAGGCGCTCCACGCCCATTCCAAAGCCAAAACCAGCCGTTGCTGGTCCGCCAAAATAAGCAACGAGGCTATCATAGCGGCCGCCTGCACAGATTGTCAATTCATTGCCCGCCACATCTGCAGTAAATTCAAAAATCGTATGATTGTAATAATCCAATCCGCGAACCATGTTGGTATTGATAACATAAGGAATTTTTAGTGATTCCAACATCGAACGCACAGCTTGAAAATGAGTTTGGCTTTCTTCATCTAGATAATCCAGGATAGAGGGTGCATTTTCAACAGCGAGTTTATCTTCTTTTTCCTTACTGTCTAGCACACGGAGAGGATTTTCTTCCAGACGACGCTGGCTATCTTTAGAAAGACTGTCTTTCAGCGGCGTCAAATAATCAATCAATGCTTGACGGTAAGCGGCGCGACTCTCTGCATTCCCCAAACTATTCAACTGCAACGTTACACCTTGAATACCAATTTCATTGAAAAATTGAGCTGCCATGGCGATTGTCTCCACATCAGTCGCAGGATTGTTGGATCCAAAACACTCTACACCAATCTGATGAAACTCACGCAAACGTCCAGCCTGAGGACGCTCATAACGAAACATAGAGCCCATATAATAAAGTTTCACCGGCTTTTGGACTTCTGGTGCAAAGAGCTTATTTTCCACATAAGAACGTACAACTGGTGCTGTTCCTTCTGGGCGTAATGTGATATGACGGTCGCCTTTGTCATAAAAATCATACATTTCTTTGGTTACAATGTCAGTCGTGTCTCCAACAGAACGACTAATCACTTCATAATGCTCAAATAGCGGGGTGCGAATTTCTGCGTAATGATATTTTTTAAACGTTTTGCGAGCAAATTCTTCTACATATTGCCATTTGACAGACTCTTGAGGGAGAATATCCTGAGTCCCTTTCGGTTTTTGTAATTTCATAGCTTTCCTCTTCATTCATATAATATAATTATTTTACCACAAGTAACAGATTTTGAGGACAGTTTCGGTATATTTTCTCTGAAAAGCTAGCACGCTCTGCTATTTTACAAAAAGTAAAAGAAAATCTGTCAAGTAACTTTACTTTACAAAATTTTTTTGATATACTATTACAGTTGATGAAAATCAAAGAGATTGAATCGAACTTATATTAAAAGGAGAATAAAGAAAATGGCAGTACCTGCACGTCGCACTTCAAAAGCGAAGAAAAACAAACGCCGCACTCACTACAAAATTACAGCTCCATCTGTACATTTTGACGAAACTACTGGAGATTACTCACGTTCTCACCGTGTATCCCTCAAAGGATACTACAAAGGACGTAAAATCGCCAAAGCTGCAGCAGAATAATAGAAGGGAGCTATCATGCGCGTAAATATCACACTTGAACACAAAGCATCTGGTGAACGCTTGTACCTTACTTCTAAAAACAAACGCAACACTCCAGACCGTCTTCAATTGAAAAAATACTCACCAAAATTACGTAAACATGTAGTGTTTACAGAGGTTAAGTAAGGGTTTCAGTACACGTCAATAGACGTCAAAATATTGATTTTAAGCGATTTTTGATTTTTTGAAACTCATTATATCGCACTACAAATCAATAAAAACTCTACCTTTTACTCTACCTTTTTTAGATAAATATATCATCTGGATATTGAAGTTAAGCCCTGCTATCATTTCGATGGCAGGGCTTTTTAATATTTGGTACACTAACTTCTTATCTATATTTTGGTGGATTTTAAGTTGACATCTACAAAGTTTAATGTTAGAATACATTCAAAAATATATTTGAATGAGGTGTTTTATGATTCAAAATGTTGTTACTTCAATAATCCTGTATTCTGGGACAGCCGTAGACTTACTTATTATCCTAATGTTATTTTTTGCCAAAAGAAAAAGCAGAAAAGACATCATTAACATCTATTTAGGACAATTTCTAGGCTCTGTTAGTCTAATATTCCTAAGTTTGCTTTTTGCATTTGTCTTAAATTATATTCCTAGTAAAGAGATTTTAGGTTTACTCGGTTTGATTCCAATTTTCCTAGGCCTCAAAGTTTTGCTTTTAGGAGATTCTGATGGAGAAGCTATTGCAAAAGATGGTTTGCGAAAAGACAATAAAAACCTGATTTTTCTAGTCGCTATGATTACTTTTGCAAGTTGTGGCGCTGACAATATTGGTGTCTTTGTCCCATATTTTACCACCTTAAATTTAGCGCATTTGATAGTGACTTTACTTACTTTTCTAGTCATGATTTATCTCTTGGTTTTTTCTGCACAAAAATTAGCACAAGTCCCTTCTGTTGGAGAAACTTTGGAAAAATATAGCAGATGGTTTATTGCCGTTGTCTATTTAGGATTGGGGATGTATATCCTGATTGAAAACAACAGCTTTGACATGCTATGGGCTGTGTTAGGCTAGGAGAAAAAATTATGAAAAAAGATAGTATCTGTCAAGTGGATGTTATAAATCAACAAAATGTTACAACCGCAACGAACTACCTTGAAAAGGAAAAAGTCCAAAAATCACTTCGCATTTTATCAAAATTTACCGATAATAAACAGATAAATATCATCTTTTATCTCCTTGCCGTCGAAGAACTCTGTGTCTGCGATATAGCCTGTTTATTAAATCTCAGTATGGCATCTGCCTCCCACCATCTTCGTAAACTAGCCAATCAAAACATCTTGGACACTAGAAGAGAGGGGAAAATTATATATTATTTTATAAAAGATGAGGAAATCAGAGATTTTTTTAATCAACTAGGATAACAACTATTTTTACTACTTTCTACTTTTCCATGATTATAGGGGGATTATATATGAAATTTTTTGAAGAAAATTATTCACAAGAAATACCTACTCGTATCAAAAATTTAAGAAAAAAATACAATATTACACAAAGCGAACTAGGCAATGCAGGTCAAGTTAGTCAAGTTGAAAGTGGTAAGCGACCAATTACGAGTTCGATGTTAGTTTATTTAAATGCTCTAACCGCTTCGAGCTATACGTATATCGTTTTTGGAGAGTTAGATGAGTTTATTGAGAATCTGTTTCATTATTTTTTCAGTTCTATTTTATATAGAGATTTAGAGGCTGTAGATGAAAAACTATATTCTTTCATGAGTGATGATTTAATTTCAATCCAATCAAGTTGTCTAAGTATTGCCAAGACATTTGCAAATTTCAATATTCAAAGAAAAAGATTTATGATTTCTACTGAAACTGAAATGGATACTTTTCACAAGAAAGATGACATTGACGTATGGGTTGGTGGAAAAAGTTATAACCCCGCTAGAAGTTTTAGAACCCGTACCATCAATGAATTGACTGTCATTGATTTTGAAGAAATGTTTGATATTCTTTGGTTGATGTTAGGGGATAATTTAATTAAATCATTTGAAGTTAATGTCTGTGGTATCCTATTTGAATTAGGCGGAAATGACATACCCTCAACATTTAGGCAAGAAAACATTGATCCTCTCATCAATAAATGGTGGTATGATAATGTTTCGACAGAAATTATCCCTAATCTAATAAAAAAACTCAAAGAAAATCCCTTGTTTAATATCGGATTTATGGTAAATGATATATTAGAAAGAATGTATAAAGAGAATATTCCAAAATCTTACCTTACATCCGTCCCATTAGTTATTTCTCAAAAAGGAAGAACAACCTATTCGTTTAGTATGACTGGTGGTCAACAAATAGATGGAGTGAAATTCAAACAGATATATGAGGACTATATGAAATTACTCAGTCAAGGTAAGGATATCACAGAGTTATATCAAAAATATTCTAAAGAAGAGTTGGCAAATCTAGGCATTAATATTTATCAATCCAATGATATAGAAAGGACTGAGGAAAGAACTTTTGATGAAATTATCAGTTGGGTTTCCAACCCTTATGCAACAAGACCAATTCAAGAAAGGCACACTATTCAATTAGAGCCAACAAGATTTTCACTAGAGGATAAGAAAAGAATTGAAGAAGCTGCAGCTCAAGGACTAAGCGAAATCGACCTTATTGATTTAGTTGACCTATATGATATTAATTTAGACAATACAAGCGTCAATCGCCATATTGTGGGGTTATTGACTAATAACACCCAAGTAACATACTATTTCCAAGAACAATTAAATAAGGAGTTGCTGTCAATGGCTCACGCTTTAGATAACGTACAACAGGCCTTTATTAAATTATTAAGTGAAGAGGAGATACGAAAATTTGCTCTTTAAAGACTAGGTGAATCGCCTAGTCTTTTTTTGCGCCTCGTTTTACAAATTAGTCTATTGAAGTAAAAAAAGAAGTAAAAAATAAAAGAACATTACGCCTTATACTGAATATATCAAGAAAAACTCTTGATATAAATTTTAATAGTCCAAATTGATGGCCATCAAAGGACAGATTGAAACAAATATGATGACATGACGATAAAGGTCATGTCTTGCATAGAATTGTTTCGCTGTTTCTTTGTTGTGCCTTTTGGTATACTCAGCGTTCAATATTTGCTCATTTTGTTTCCTTCTGTCCAAAGGACAGAAAGGAGCTCATCATTATGAGTAATAAAGTACAAGAACGTCGTGAGCATAAAATCAAAGAAGCTATTAAAGCTAAAAATTGGGATGAAGTAACTCGTTTGCTTCAACAAGAACAAAGTAACGCAGAACGTCGTGACCGATACCACAATAGACGAATCAAAGACGAAACAATAGCTAGCAAAAATGCCAAAAAGTCTGTACGTTATGATGTCATTGCAAGTTCTGATTTGAATCCCGAAGAAGCTTTAATCCTAGAGGAGTTAAGACAAGCTATTCGTGAAGCTAAAGCATCCCTATCAGAAATTGACAGTAAGATTGTTGAAATGATAGCGGAACAAGGTTCAAGCTATAAAGAAACGGCTCGCTATATCACTGAACATTATAAGAAAATGAGTGATGTAACTGTTAAATCCCATTATTGTAAAGCGCTAAAAAAATTAGCTCCTTTATTAAAAGCTTACCGCTAATCCCTCAAATCCAGTGTCTCTGTCACTGGATTTTTTGTAAAAAAAATTAAAAATTCAACAAATAACTTTGCGTTTAGCTGTCTCATTCTCCTTAGTAATGAGGAGGTGGTCAGATAACCTAAAAAACAAAGTCCAGCTCATGACCCAAACCGAGCCTGTCGCATTCACACTATCTCTTATTCATAAGGAGGATTTGCCCTATGGCGTTTAAAATGAAAACCACAAAAGGTGGTTATACAACTACATTGGCTGATAAAATTATCAGTCAAAAACAACCGATTTACTCACTTAGTACCGAACTTGAACCACAACAACGGTTTGAAGAAGGAAAACCAACCGGAGAAATCGTAGCTTATAAAGCATGGTTTGTACAGGAAGGGCAAGACCCTTTCCAAGTAAAATTTGAAGAAACGATTGAGCTTCCAGCTTTTCAATCCATGATTCAATTTGACACACTACAAGCCTGCGAAGTAAAATATAACATCTACTTCAAAGCAAATGGTATCAAGGAGGTTCGGTAATGACTTCACAATCTCGTGATGTGCTGAACCAATCTTACCTGCAATCTTACCTGCTCCAGAGCCTAAACATGGCTCTGGGGGCTTTAATGCAGGGAGAAACCAGCTACACCAATTCTTTTAATATTGTTATTCAAGCAGACGGCTTTATCTTTGTCCCTCGTCTACCATGTGCTTATATCCTTGATGATGACTTGTACAAGAAAATCTTTCTGATTGCCAATGCTTCACTTTATCCACAATATACGCTTCTAAAACAAAACGCTACCTATTTTGTCCCTCTAGAAACAGATGACTTACACACTCAGCGTGGATTATTTTTCCCTTGGGAAAAGGGAATTTCAGAACGTTTAGTCATTCCAGATTTGGATAAGTTTTCAGCTAGCTTGCCACAGGGGAAAATCCCTATCATGAAGTACTTTGAACTCAATTTAGATAAGGTTAATCACTGGGCTATTGCTGGAAATTCAGGTTCTGGGAAATCGTACGCTCTCACTTATTTCTTGAGTGTACTAAAGCATATGTCTGACTTGATTATCATTGACCCTAAATTTGATACCCCAAGTCGATGGGCAAGAGAAAATCACGTTGCTGTTATACACCCTGTTGAAAACCGTTCAAAATCAGATTTTGTCTCACAGGTCAATGAACAATTAAGTCAGTGTGCAACTCTCATTCAGAAACGACAAGCTATCTTGTATGATAATCCCAATCATCAATTTACCCATCTAACTATTGTTATTGATGAAGTCCTCGCTCTATCAGAGGGAGTCAATAAGAATATCAAAGAAGCCTTTTTCTCCCTACTCTCACAGATTTCCTTATTAGGACGTGCTACCAAAATCCATCTGTTTTTGGTAAGCCAGCGTTTTGACCACAATACTATTCCAATTTCAGTGAGGGAACAGCTAAACGTATTGTTGCAAATTGGAAATATCAATCAGAAAACTACTCAATTTTTATTTCCAGACCTAGACCCAGAGGGTATTGTTATTCCAATAGGACATGGGACAGGTATCATTCAAGTTATCGATAATGAACATCCCTACCAAGTTCTGCCCTTACTCTGTCCAACCTACTACACTAAACGAGGTATTCTATGACCAATAAAACCTACTTTATAAGAAGTTTTAATCTCATACTATATTTATTTCTATTTGCACCTATCTGTTCTGCATTTGGATGGTTATTCAATTATCTTTCCGTTCAATTAACAAATATCACGTTTGTCAATTTAGATACGGTCAAAAGTATTACGGATATCATTAGTTCCGTTTGTCATGGATTTGCACTTATTTCTCTTCTACTTGCCTTATTTTTGGTTGGATTAGAAATAATACAACGGTTGAAAACAGATAGTCTTTGGAACTATATCCAATCTGTCTATCACACTTTTCTGTTGCGACACTTCCTGTTTCAGCGTGACCGAGTACAGAAGATAAGCAATCTTGAACATCAGACGGTTACTACTATCAACCCAATCCATAACGGATTTAACCGAGCTGTTCGTAAGTGTATCGTAGATATACGAAAAGATACCATCACTATTTTTCTAAAAGTCCCTAGAGACCAACAAGGGCAAAAAATCCTAAAAGAGATGGAAGCACAATTAAAAGAAGAAATCGTCAGCCAACACGCAGACTATTATTTCTCCTCTCCTATTCGAGTTCGTAACCAATTGTGGTTCACTGGACAAAAACGTTAATCCCTTGGGGCTGTGGCTTGCGTTAAGCAAAAGCCAGACAGCCCCTTTTTATATTCTTTTCTATCATGACCTATTGGGGTGACTACGACCCCCAATAGGTCAATAATCAATAATCACAAAAAATTCAATTTTTTCAAAAAAACTTTGCATACGACCTGTCATTTCTCCTTAGTAATAGAACCCAAAAGAAATGAGGTAACTGCCTATGGCAAAAGAACAGCGCTCAACCAAATGGACTTTTCTCTTCTACGAGGAAAGCGCACCAGAGAACTACTTGAATATATTAGAGGAACTCCATATTCCGTTTATTCTTAGTCCTTGGCACGATAAGGACGTTAATAGACAGACGGGAGAGTTCAAGAAATCGCACAAACACGGTGCTTTCTTCTTTGATTCACTGAAAAGCTATTCACAAGTATCAAATATCATCAGTGACAAACTAAACGGTCCAGCACATGTGGAGGTAGTTATGTCTCCCACTGGTTTATTTGACTACTTTACCCATGCGGAAAATCCAGATAAGACCCCCTACAACATTGAGGATATTGAAGTCGGTTGCGGCTTTAATTTAGAAAAATTCTTGATGGAGATGAACTCCTCGGATTTTATACATGAAGTAGTTGATATTATCGAAGAGAACGACTTTACCGAATTTGAAGAATTGGTCTGGTATGCCCGAGCAAACAATACCAATTTATTAGGACTTATTATTGAACGTACATATTTCTTCGCCAAATACCTAGATTCACGAAGATACAATCCTAATCGACTCCATAATTCAAACACAGAGGAGAAAGAGAATAATGAATAACGAAAAATTAGAACAAATTGAACAACTATTGCAAACACTTATCAAACTCATTCAAATCAAAGAACAGAACATACCACTAAAGATAATACAACAGCGAGAATTGCTAAAACAGCTAAATATCTCCCCAAACACACTAAAAACTTGGGAACAAAAAGGATTAAAAAGATTAGAACCTCCTATAGAGGGAACTCGAACCGTCTTCTATCTACTAGATGATATTATCAACTTTTTACAATCCTAATTCTGAAAATTTGTGCTAAAATAGTTTTATCTAAAAGAAAGAGTGGTAACTATTTTAGCCTACTTCAATATCCATGAAGAAAGGCAAATATGGAAACTGAAACAATTATTCATAATGGAAAAAAAGTCATTAAAAAAATCAAAAAAGATAAGTCCATCTCATACACTTTGAAGGGGGCATTTCTGGGAAAAGATATCAAAACTGGTAAGCAAGTCACTACTACCATTACAGCCAAGACACTAAAACAGTTAGATAGAGCAATCATTCTAGCACGACTAGAATTTGAAAAAAATGGCTCAACACGAGAAAAAGTTATCGTCATTGATACACTGGAAGATTTAGCTGAAGAATGGTTTAAATCATATAAGACTTGGGTCAACTCGCATAATACTCTGAACAGAGTAAGAGGTTATCTTGATAATTATATTATCCCTAAATTTGGAGATTACAAACCAGATAAAATTGAATCTGCGGATATCCAGCTTTGGTTAAATGGTTTGGCAAAGAAATCAAAAGAGTCCATTGAATCTGGTATAAAGCGTGCTGATAAAGGTAGTGCTAAAGATTTTGGTGCTGTTATCCATAAGTTGAAAGATATTTTTGACTATGGAATTACAAACTATGGACTAATCACTAATCCTGTTAGCTCTGTTAAGATACCACCTAAGCCAAAATCAAATAAGCAACGCATCATGGTATTACATGATGATAGTCTTGTAATATGGCTTAATTATCTTGAAAGTTTAGATAACAATAGAGCCAATCGTAGATTTAAGTTAATTTGTAATACTTTATTAGCCTCCGCTTTGCGAATAAATGAACTACTTGCGTTGACGATTGATGACCTAGATTTTGAAAATTCTTCTATTAATGTCAGTAAAACATTGATGTGGAAAACCGCAAATAAAAAAGATGGGACAAAAGGGGAAGTTATCTGTAAAGCTACACCAAAAACTGATGCAGGAAATCGCTCTGTCCCTGTCCCTCTCCCCATAATAGAAAAACTCAGAGATTTCCACCACGAAATGAACTTGTATCTTGAATTGCACAACAGACATAGAACAAAACTGATTTTCCCTACAATCTATGGGAACTATATGTGTGACAGAAACGAGAGAACAACTCTTAAGAAAAGGTTAGTAGGTCTTGGATTACCAAACTATGGTTTCCATTTATTCCGACATACTCATGCTTCAATGCTACTTAATGCTGGAACAAATTGGAAAGAACTCCAAGTCAGAATGGGACATAAATCCATTTCAACTACAATGGATACTTACGCTGAATTAGCACCACAACGAAAGTTAGAAGCTGTGGGGATTTATCTTGAAAAGATTGCTGAGCTAACGCAATAACTACTCTACCATTCACTCTACCTTTTATTATGTAGCATTCTAGAAACATTGATGTACCAACGTTTCTAACAGCTAAAATAGAAATTATTTAACTCTTACAGAGGTGAAATAATTGAGATTAAAAAAGCCTATGAAATCAACGTTTCAAAGGCTTTTTCTTTTGGCTTTAGCAAAATAACTGAATTTTAACTGATTAAATATTCCATAATGATATATGAATAATAAAAAAACGGATAACTTCTAGTCTTGATTAAAATCTAAATTTGGTATCAGAACAGCTCCATATGCACCCTCAGAAAACATACCAATATATAATCTAAACTTCTCTATCATTGGTGTAATAAGTGCTTGTTGAAATTCATTATCCTGCGAAATATCTTCTGGTAAATCTGAAGCTAAGACCGAATATATGGCATCAATGTCAGCAATAACTCGATACTGACTATCTGGGTAAGAAATTTCCATCTTTATCAGAATAAGTTGATTCTCTTGTCCTTCTTCTCTGTCAGGAAGATTTAAATTAATTGAGGCTCTTCCATCTTCTTCAACTTCTCCTGTGTTATGAATATTAAATTCGAATTTACTAAATGTTATCCTTCTTATCTCAATATTTTTTGACTTCATTTTAACCTCCAATAGACCATGAAACTACTTTATTATCTTGTAATCTATTATTAGTAATATTCTGCTCTTTATATGGTTGTATTTTTTCAGATTGATTTTTTATAATGATTGTTTGGTGAATATGTTGCTCTGGTGTAGAAACCTTTTCCACAATGGTTTGACTAATTTTTTTAGTCATATCTTTAAATTGCTCTGTTAGCTGTTCAACAACATTTTGAGTTTGTTTGAATAACCCATCGTTAATCAATTGTACTATAGTTTGATTTAAACTGACTCCTTCAATTTCAGAGCGTTCTTTAACATCTCTATGTAATGTTTTAGGTAATCTTAGCGTTATTTTTCCACTATACTCTTCCAGAGAGTTCTCAAGAGGTTCTTTAATTTTTCTCCCCCACTCAAGATTGGCCTCAATCCAGTCTGCTTTAGCTAATTCAATTTCATCATAAACTTCTTCTAAAGATTCACCATAAACGATTAGTCCTGGTAACTCTTTAATAGAGGCAGTAAACAATAATTCACCCTCATCATAAATTTTTTCAATTAAAATCGGATAGTTCAATCCAAGATAATATTCTTTATCTTTCATCATTTAAACCCTCCTCCAATTCTATCACTTTCTCAATCATTTTTATAACCTTTTTCACATAAACTGGCTTTATTGGCTTATGTCGCGGTATTGGATAACTTTCTTCCAACAAGGCATGAGAGGTTATTGAATGATTGGTTCCTTGCTTCCACATAAAACCATATTTTTTACACAGAGATTCTAAGCGTTCAGGGGTAACAGATTTGGGGTTATTTTTTATTTTTTGCAACTCTTTTTCCTTGCCCATGATGTACCTCATTTATAGCGACACTATATATGGTGTCATATTAATTATATACAAAAAGGTTGACGATTTCAAGAATTTCTTTTATTTTCAATAGATAAATTGTAAAATATAGTGCAACAAAAAAACTCATAGCGTTTCATTGGTGTAA
>OBLF01000120.1_pt1 | contig 99024 bp, 94 predicted proteins | sample 1519231 | NCBI WGS metagenome assembly OBLF01 (sample SAMEA2602895, study PRJEB22501) | metagenome
AGATGTTTTTTTGTTCATTTTTTCCTCTTTCTTATTTTTTCTTCTTTTTCTTTTTATTGGTTTTTATTTTTTGTATATTCTTCTTAGCTTCTTCTTTTTCTTTTTCGATTTCTTCTGCAACCTTGTCATTTTTAGTTAGCATGAGCATAGTTCCAAAGAAAGCAAACATGTAGATTCCAAAATTTATAAGCATCTTCTTAAGATCAGTTTCTATAACTAATAAATCATGTTGGCTAAGTCCTGTTAGATTTTTGTACCTAAAATAGGATATGCCAGAAAATAAAATTATTAGAATTATCATGTAAATAAAAACTGATTTTGTGTCCTTGTATCTTTTTTCATCTACAAAGAAGAAAACCGCCAGGGTTGACAGGGAAATTATTCCCAATAATATTGCCAAAGTCTTGTAATTAAAAACTTGGGCGAAGTTATTTGTATCTAGCTTGTTGTACTTAAACACAAGAAAGGCTATGGAAAGAATAATAATTATTAGGCTGGTTTTCAGCCATTCTTTCTTATCTTTTGTCAATTTTACACCTCGTCGTACTTTTCTAAGCCATATTTTTCTATGACTGATATTATTTTTTCTGCGTAAGCAGGGTCTGTTGCGTAACCGCCCTCTTTTATAAACTGGGCAGCTTCCTTATAATTCTTGGCAGTCTTTACCTTTTGATATCTCTTGGCTGTGGAAAGTAGCTTGCCATAGTGGTCAAAGGATTCTTTCTTAGAAGAGTACTTCTTGAAGTTCTCCATGTACCTTCCACTTTGACCCTCCACATATTCTTCGGTCTCAAAGGCTATTCCATCATCTTTTTTCACTTCCTTTATGCCAAAGTAATTGTTGTATTCTTGTGAAAGCTCAGACCTTCCCCAATTGCTCTCAAGTATTGACTGGGCAATCATAACTGATGGTAGCAGGTCATATTTTTTCGCCACCCTCACTGCCAATTTTTCTGTCTCTGCAATATAGGCTTGTCTGTAGTTTAACTCTTCTTGGGCCCTTTTTTCTGATGCAGAACTTATCAAAAGTCCCATGAAAAAAACTATTCCCAAAAAAGCCAAAAAAATCACAAGACAACCGCAGCCCAGCTTTTTAGCTTTCATCTTTCACTTCTTTGTAAAGCCTGCTTATTTTTTTATTTAAAATAGGATGAAAATAATTTGGCATAAGCTCGTTTAGAGATTCTAAGACAAATTCCCTCTCTGCAATATAGGGATGAGGCACAATTAATTCATCTGTGTAGTGGATTTCCCTATCTATAAAGAGGATATCCAAATCAATTGTCCTAGCTCCCCATTTTTCATGCCTAACCCTGTCTAGGTCAATTTCAATTTTTTGCAAGATGTGGAGGAGGTCGTGAGGATCTTCAAAGGAAGATACCTTTACAACTGTATTTAAAAAGTCTCCTTGGTCAGTCTTGCCCCAGGCCTTGGTTTCTATTATAGAAGCCTTTTCTAGGACCCTAAGTCCAGCTTCTTCCATCTTTTCTAGGGCTGATTTAATGTAGCCTTCCCTGTCTCCAAGATTTGTCCCAATCCCAATATAATAATTCCTTCTCTTTTTATTGCAGCGAACTGATGCTGTATCTAGGGGTAGGTTAATTGGTGCCCAAGGTTTTTTAATTGTAAGATCCACTGTCTCTGCTATTTCATAATTGTCAAAGATGAATTTTGTCATCTTGTAGGCAAGGGTTTCAATTAAGTCCTCTATTTCATTTTTAAAAAGATCGTAGAGTTCATGGGATAATTTTCCATAGTCAATGGACCTGTCCAAGTTTTTTTCTATGGCACAGTCCCTAAAACTCATCCCAATTTCTGCGCTGATTAAAAATTTTTGTCCAAGTTTATTCTCTTCTTCAAAAAGCCCATGGTTGGCATAGACTTCTAGGTCTTTTATCTTGATAAAATCCATAATACTCCCATCAATAATTTATTGTGTGATTTTTCTTATTGAAGTCCCAATTGCATTCCTTGTAGGCAGGACACCTAAAGCAAGGCCTTGACAGTTTGTCTGCCCTGTAGAAAATGTTGAAAAACTCATCTTCTGCCAGGTCCTTACTCCTGTGAGCCCCAATGCAATTTAGAATTCTTTCTTTTTCTTCTTTAGAAAAATCTGTAAGCTTTAATATTTCTCTTGCAAGGTCAACTGAGGCAATTGCGTGGTTTATCCCTTCTTTTATCTCAAGGACCCTCCCCAAGTCGTGGAGGAGGGCAGTTGAATAAATCATGTCCTTGTCTACATCTACATCTTCTTCTAGTTTCAAGATGTAGCAAATCCTTGCAACAGACACAAAGTGTTCATAGTTGTGTCTGCAAAAGAACCTGTCCCTCTCAAGGTATTCAAGTTCATTTAAATAGTCATTGTAGATTTTACTCTTAAGAATTATGTCTGTATTCTTCATTAAAATTCAATAAGTCTAAAGGCTTCTTGTTTTTGTTTTTCGTCAGTTTCTAAAACTCCTCTAGCTACTGATGTCACAGTCTTTGATCCAGGTTTTTTAACCCCTCTCATATTCATGCACATATGCTCTGCTTCTATGACTACAAGAACTCCCTTTGGTTCAAGATACTTCATCATAGCATCGGCGATTTCGATACTAAGTCTTTCTTGAAGTTGTGGCTTTTTAGCATAAGTTTCTACAGTCCTCGCAAGTTTTGAAAGACCTGCTACCTTTTCATTTGGAATGTAGGCGATGTGGGCCTTTCCATAAAATGGTAGGAAGTGGTGTTCGCACATGGAGTAAAAGTCTATGTCTTTTACAACAACTATATTGTCTTCTGTTATTTCAAAAGTCTTTGAAAGGTGCTCTTCAGCAGTTTTTCCAAGTCCTGCAAAAATTTCTTCATACATCCTTGCAACTCTTGCTGGAGTTTCTAATAGACCTTCTCTATTTTTATCTTCTCCAATCGCTTCGATGATCATTTCTACAGCTTGTTCAATTTTTTGTTTATCCATTATAATCCCCTCATAGATTTATTTTTTTAATTTACAAGTTTCATTATAACATATTGCCCCTCTAATGGTAACAATTACCCATAAAATAGAAGTTTATAAGAAGCTATAGGGTCCTCTTAATTTACAATTTATTTATAATTTGATACAATATTTCCCGAGGTGCAAAATGAAGAAATTACTTCTATATTTATCTCTTGGACTTATGATTTTTTCTGCCCCAATGAATGTCTTGGCAGAAAGCACTAAGTTACAAGCTGATAATAAGCCGGCAGCTAGTACAAAGGTCCTAGACGCCGCATCTACAAATGCTGAAGAAAAAGAAATTGATCCAAATACAATTAGAAATCAAGACTTTTTGGTCCCAACAAAACAAGGTGTCCAAAAGGCCAACCTTTATGAGGCAGAAAAGATTAAAAAGTTAGAAGATATTCCCCTAGAAGGGCTAACAAAGTCCTACTTATTGGGAGACTACAAGTCTGGTCAGATCTTAGAAGGCTATAACCTTGACGAGATTCGTGCCATGGCATCAACTTCTAAATTGGTTTCTATTTTTGTTGTCTTAGATAAAATTCAAGAGGGGAAAATCTCTCTTAATGACGAAGTTGAAATCGACAAGGAAGCCGCAGCCCTAACTGGATCTTCCTTTAAGTTAAAGGAAGGCGACAAGGTAACAGTGGAAAAACTAATTGAAGCCTCCATGGTTGTATCAGGCAACGATGCAATCACTGCTCTTGGCAAGCACGTGGCAGGTTCTACTGATGCCTTCGTCAAGATGATGAACGACAAGTGCCATGACCTAGGACTTAAAAATGCCCTAATGGTAAACCCAACAGGACTTACTAACTATGAAATTCTTGACTACAACAAGATGACAACTAGGGAAATGTTTATGTTAGCATCAGAACTTATTAAGTTTCATCCAGAAATTTTAAAATACACTACTATAGCTAAGTTAGAAGACCCTGGAAGGAACTTTATAGAATACAACACCAACCCAGTCCTCGGTATTGTGCCAGAAGTTGACGGCCTAAAGACAGGTTACACAAATGCAGCAGGCAGGTGCGTAATCTTAACTGGTCTTGAAAAGGGAGTAGATGAAAAATCTAAGGACATGAGGCTCATTGGGATAACAACAGGTTCCAACTCTGACTTCGAAAGATTTGTTGCCTGCAAAAGACTTATTACTAAGGGCTTTGAAGACTACGGCTACAATGCAATAGGAGACACAGAAAAGGAAGTAAGGGCCATAGAAGTCCTACATTCTCAAGATGAAAACATACCTGTTTATCAAAAGGAAATTGGCTACATACTTTCCAAGTCAAATGATAAATACAGGGAAATGGTGGAAATCAAGGATGACCTAAAGGCTCCCCTTGAGGCAGGTTCATCTGTTGGAAAAATTTCCTTCTACAAGGGTGATAAATTAGTCTTTGAAAGTGACTTAATTGTTAAGGACAAGGTTTATGAAAAGGGCATAATCAATAAATTCAAGAGAGTCTTTGAAGAAATTTTTGTAAATATTGAGAAGGCTGCCTAAGATTACATGTTCAAAATAAAAGAAGTGTCATTAAATATTGACACTTCTTCCTTATTTATATACAATTGTTTTATAGGTCTACGTAGCTCAGTAGGATAGAGCACACGCCTCCTAAGCGTGGGGCCGGAGGTTCGACTCCTCTCGTGGACGCCAAATTATTTAAACTCCAAAATCTCTATATTAGAGGCTTTGGAGTTTTTTATTTGTTTTAGAAATCTCTTTTATTAAGTCATATAAGATCTCTTTTTTGATTTCATATCTTATTGAATAAAAATTTAGTCGCAAAATACTTTAAATAAAATTTTTGATATCTCACTTATCTCTAGTCTAAGTCTATAAGTTCAATTATATTAATAACAGGGACTTCATATGGGTGGTTCTCTTTTATTATCCTCATGGCCTTTTCAAGGTCTTCCCTTCTTATCCTAAATTCTAACTTTGATTCTTGGACTTCTTCTATTTTGTTTTGGCTTCCAATATAGGGATTTGCACCTTCAATTGGTCTAAAATGTCCTAGTACATATGTTTCTGCGTAACAGTAATCATAGTTTTCTTCTTTTAAAAATCCCGCTTCGTTTATCTTATCTATTAACTTTCTGCTGTCCTCTCTTGGGATAAATATCTCTATCTTTACGTGTTTCATACCTACCTCCTTCTTTATTTATACCACATATTTATTGCATAGGAGTAAAATTTGTTTAATTTTTTGCAATCTTGGTTATACATAAATTAAGGAGGAATAATATATGATTAAATTAGTTATTAAAGTCTTGGTAAGTGGATTAGCTGTTTTATTAACTTCTGCACTTTCCATTGGAATTCAAACAGACGGTTATTCTGCTGCTATTATGGCAGCAATTGTAATAGGAATTTTGGACTGGGCAATTAATAAGTTCACAGGAATTGACGCTTCACCATTCGGTAGAGGTGCAGTTGGATTTGTTGTTGCTGCAGTAATTTTATTTATCACAGGTAAGATTGTTGATGGATTTACTGTATCAGTTATTGGCGCTATCGTTGGTGCTCTTATACTTGGTATTGTGGATTCTTTCCTACCAGCTGACAAAAAGACTATGTAATATAAATTGGACTCGACTTCGGTCGTGTCCTTTTTTTTGTGGATAAGTCGGGTTTTTTCCTTGTTTTTTATTGTTTTCTCACTTTTTTCTTGACTTTTTATCCACAATTTCTCTATCTTATCTACAATTGTTGATATTATCTAGTTTTCTATCTCTTTTTATTTATTTTAATAGTTTTAAAATTATATTTTTATCAACAGATGAATTTATTAATTTAATTCTATACTCAAGAATTTTTAAAACTTGTCAACAAAAATTCCCAAATAAAAAACCCAGCGAGCTTCTGCTCACCAGGTTTATCTTCCAAACTTTTCTATTATTTCATCAATCATCCTAGAATGTCTAGAATTTATATTGTAATAAATATTGTTGACCCTAATTGTCAGTCCTGTCTTAACAAAGGAAATCTTGTTGCCACTTGTGAAGTAAACATTGATATAGTTGGCAATTTCTCCATTTGTATCCTTGTTTGCCTGCTTACCCCTTAGGCTGTTTAAGTCCTTTGCAATCTTTGTAACTGTTTTTCTGTCCTTAATAGTCTTCATGTTATCAGTCTTAAAACCTATTATCTCAATATAATCAATATCTCTTGGATTTATATCAACAATCTTGTTCCTAGAAGATACTAGACTGCCTCCAAAAAAGACTAGGACTGCAAAAAATATTACCAGAACCAGCTTTGATCTATTTGATTTTTTCTGTCTTCTTCCCATTATAAATATATAACTCCATTCATAAATACATAGGCCCTGCCTCCGACCCTTACCTTATTTTCGCCTTGGCCTAGGCTAGTTAAAACCTTTGACACTCTTCCAATATAATCACCTTGGGTGGCGTAGATTGAGTCTGTGACAGCAATGTCATTTGCCTTTAAGTAGTGCATAGTGGCTGCAGTTGATGTTCCACTTCCAAATTCTTCATCAACACCAATAATTGGGGAGAAGGTCCTTTGTTTAACCTCTCTTCCATCTTCTGTCGTGAAGGCATGGATTGAAATTATTTCCTCTTCTCTTGAAATCCTTATAGCCTCATCCCTGTTTAATTTTATAGAGGATAAAATCTTCTCATTTTTCACTGGAACAAGGATATCACAAGTCCCCATGGATATTCTTTCCATATTGAGCTTTTCTTTTATATCTAGACCTATATCATCAAGGCTCAAGTTTAAAGCTCTTAAAACGCCTTCTGGAGCTTCATATTTTTCTCTCAATTCAACATTTAAATTCATATGAACATTTTGAATCTTAGAATCCTTGTATTCGAGTTCCACTGGGATTTTTCCAATTTTTGTGTGTTGGATAATCTTTTTTATTCCTTCTTCCATGGACATAATGTATTCATTTTCTGCAAGGGCATAAAAAGTTGCAATTGTTGCATGACCACAAAGATTTATTTCTCCCTCAGGTGTGAAAAATCTTGTTAAGTACCTATCCCTATCAAGACTTCTAACAAAAACTACAACAGATTGATTTATATCCCTTGCAATATTTTTCATCTCAAGGTCTGTAAGTCTACCATCATCGATGACTACGCCTGTAGAATTTCCCATAAAGGCCCTATCTGAAAAGGCAGATACTAGGTAGGTTGTATAAAATCTCTTCATATTTAATCCAACTCTCTAGCTAATATTAAATCAAGGATCCTAGATAGGTCTTCTTCTCCATAGTATTCTATTTCGATTTTACCTACCTTGCCTCTCTTTTTGAAGTTTACCTTAGTTCCAAGGGTTCTTTCCACCTTGGTTCTCATATCTACTAGGAATATATCTTCTTTTTCTTGGACTCTAGGTGTTTTCACTGTCTTCTTATTGTCATTAACAGGTAAGGAGTCCTTGATTATCCTCATAGCTTCCTTATATTGTTTGTCGCCATCTTTTATAGAAAGAAGTTTCTTTCCATGAGATGTGGAAATTTTTTCTTCTTCAAGTAGTTTTAAAACTCTTGGATCAAGATTTAGGAGCCTAATTGTATTACCAATGTATTGTCTAGACTTTCCAATTTCATCTGCAAGTTCCTTTTGAGTTAGGTCTTGAGAATCCAGTAGATGTCTATAACTCATGGCTTCTTCAACTGGGTTTAGGTCCTTTCTTTGGATATTTTCTATAATTGCTATCCTTGAGGATTCGTCATCAGAAATATCTTTTACTATAGCAGGAACCCTCTCTAGGCCTGCAAGTCTTGCGGCTCTAAACCTTCTTTCACCAGCTATAATTTCATACTTATCCTCTTTTTTCTTTAATAGAAGTGGTTGTATAATTCCATACTTCTTTATAGACGATGCCAAGTCTTTTAATTCTTCTTGGTCAAAGTTCTTTCTTGGTTGACCCTCATTAGCAACAATATCTTCAATACTGATTTCCATCAGCTTGGAGCGTTCTTCTTCTATAACTTCTCTTATCTTTTCACTAGAGTTTAGGAAGTTACCAATTCCCCTTCCAAGCCCTTTTTTCTTAGTCATTTATCTCACCTATTACTTCCTTGGCAAGGTCTGAGTAAGCCTTAGCCCCCTTAGAACTGCTGTCGTAGTCATATATATTCATGCCATAGCTTGGAGCTTCTGCCAATCTTACATTTCTTGGTATAAAGGTCTTAAAGACCTTGTTGTCAAAGTGTTTTTGGATTTCTTCTACCACTTGATTTGACAGGTTGGTCCTTCCATCAAACATGCACATTACAACACCTAATAGACTTAGGTCTGGATTGAAGTTTTCTCTGACAAGGGTCATAGTATCCATAAGTTGTGTTACGCCTTCAAGTGCATAATATTCACATTGGACTGGAACCAAAATTTTGTCACTTGCTACAAGAGACATCATGGATAAAATCCCAAGAGATGGTGGCGAATCAATAATTACAAAATCATAATTATCCTTGACCTTATCTATCATCTTTTTTAGCTTAAACTGCCAGTCTTTGTGGGTTGCCAATTCGATCTCAACCCCTGCAAACTCAGAATTTGATGGGATTATATCAAGTTTTGAAAAACCAGTTGGATATATGGAGTCTTCCTCTTCATCTATAAGAAAGTCATATATCATGTTGTCAAATTCATATAGTCCAAGGCCCGATGTGGCATTTCCCTGTGGATCCATATCCACAATAAGAGTTTTTTTGCCTCTTAGTGCCAATGCTGAACTTAAATTTATTACTGTGGTGCTCTTTCCGACTCCACCTTTTTGATTAAAAACTGTAATTACAAGAGACATATTCTTACCTCATTTCTATACTATCAATAGTATCATGTTTAAGATTCAATTTAAAGATGTAGTAGTTATAAGATATAAATTTTTTGCTTAATTTTATTTTTTATTTTTTAGACTTACATGCTCTACGTGGAGCATTTATTATAAATAATTTTGTACTCTACGTAGAGTATTTTTATTTTATCTATGCAAAAAATCTGCAAAGAAAAGAGGCTCCACGTGGAGCCTCTTAGTTTTTAATAGTTTTAAATCTTTAAAATTGTGTATATGACAAGCTTACAGAGGAGACTTCCTTGGTTTGCCTCCACCTCTTGGATACTTTTTGTCGGTAGTTTTAACCTTTTTTATCATTATTATATAGTGGTCGATGTCATTAGGAAGGGGAGTATGAATTACATCTTCGACCTCTCCACCCATGACCTCAATTGCCCTCTTGGCATTTTTAATTTCTTCCTTGTACTCTGGACCCTTTTGAGATATAAAGTATCCTCCAACTTTTACAAAGCCCATGGCATATTCTGCAAGAGTTGAAAGGTTGGCAACAGCCCTTGATACAGCAAGGTCGAATTGTTCTCTATACTCATCTGTTCTTGCAATTTCTTCTGCTCTTGCGTGGATTGCCCTAATATTTTCAAGTCCCAAGTCCTCAATAACTCCATCTAGGAAGTCAATCCTCTTTCTTAGAGAATCTAATAGGGTAACATCAAGTTCTTCGTTGTAGAGCTTTAAGGGAATTCCAGGGAATCCTGCTCCTGTTCCTATATCTATTATTTTTTCACATCCATTAAATTTTCCAGTTTTTAATAGGCTAAGGCAGTCCAAGAAGTGCTTTACGTTAAACTCATCATCTTCAGTAATCCTAGTTAGATTTGTGTGTTGGTTATAGTCCAGGATTAGCTTTTTGTATCTTTCATACTTGTCAATATTTTTTTTATCAAGGTCGTAGTCCTTGAAATAATCAACTAACATTTTTTCTCCTCATTTGTTCTAGGTGGATAAGAAGGACATTTATATCAGCTGGTGAAACTCCAGTAATTCTCAATGCTTGACCAATTGATTCTGGCCTAATGTCAGATAGCTTTTCTTTTGCTTCTATTCTTAGACCCTCTATAGACTTATAATCTATATTCTTGTCAAGCTTTTTGTTTTCAAGTTTCTTAAACTGTTTAATTTGGATTTCTTGCTTCTTGATATATCCTTCGTACTTTATTTCGATTTCAATATTTCTTATAACATCGTCACGGACAAGAGGCCTATCTGGGTCAAATACTGCTAGCTTCTTGTAATCAAGCTCAGGTCTCTTTATCATTTCATAAAGACTAAATGAGTTTTGAGTTTCAGTAGATCCAAGAGATTCCAAGATTTTGTTGTTCTCAGCTGTTGGATTGATTTGGATCTTCTTAATTCTCTTTATTTCATCCTCAATAGCCTTCTTCCTGTAAAGATATCCTTGGTATCTTTCATCATCAACAAGGCCAATTTGTCTTCCTTTTTCTGTCAATCTTAGGTCGGCATTATCTTGTCTAAGAGTTAGTCTGTACTCAGCCCTTGAAGTCATCATCCTATAAGGTTCACGAGTTCCCTTAGTTACAAGGTCATCAATTAGGACTCCAATGTAGGCTTCAGACCTATCTAGGATAAAAGGATCCTTCCCTTGAACCTTTAGGGCAGCGTTAATACCTGCAACAATACCTTGGGCTCCAGCTTCTTCATATCCACTAGACCCATTGATTTGGCCTGCAAAGAAGAGACCTTCATAGTCCATGTGTTCAAGACTTCTCTTTAGAAGAGTTGCATCAATAGCATCATATTCTATGGCATAAGCTGGTCTTAGAATCTTGCAGTTTTCCATCCCAATTATTTCCTTGTAAAATTCATGTTGAACTTCAACAGGTAGGGAGGATGAAACACCTTGGATGTACATCTCATCAGTTGTAAGTCCCTCTGGTTCAATGAATACTTGGTGAGAATCCCTGTCTGCAAATCTCATAACCTTGTCTTCAATTGAAGGACAGTATCTTGGTCCCTTTCCTTCAATATCTCCAAGAGCTAGGGCAGATCTTTCAATGTTGTTTCTTATAATTTCATGACACTTCTTAGTAGTATAAGTTAAATAACAAAGTTCTTGGTGAATATCATATTTCTTATCTATATTTAGGAAGGAGAAAGGTATTATTTCCTCATCTCCAGTTTGTTCTGTCATTACAGAAAAGTCTATAGACTTTCTTAAGACTCTTGCTGGTGTACCAGTTTTAAGTCTTTGAAGTTTCATTCCAAAGTCTTCTTCCAAGCTTGAAGAAAGGTGGTTGGCAGGTCCAAAACCTGAAGGCCCTGAAGAAAAGTTAACTTCTCCCATAAAAATTCTTGCCCTAAGGTAGGTTCCACTACAAATTACAACAGCTTTAGTGTTGTATTTTGAGCCATTTCTTGTGAGTACACCTGTTACCTTGTTACCTTCTTTTAAGATTCTTATGGCCTCATCTTCCACAAGATAAAGATTTTCTTCATTTTCAAGAACCCTCTTCATTTCATCGTGATATTTTCTCTTGTCAGCTTGAACCCTAAGTGAGTGAACTGCAGGTCCCTTGGAAGTGTTTAGCATCTTGGATTGGATAAAGGTCTTATCAATGTTTTTTGCCATTTCTCCACCAAGAGCGTCAATTTCACGAACTAAGTGTCCCTTTCCAGTACCCCCAATATTTGGGTTGCAGCTAAGTTGTGCAACTGAATCTAAATTTATACATAATAAGAGGGTCTTTGCACCAAGTCTTGCAGAGGCAAGGGCAGCTTCACTGCCGGCATGGCCTGCTCCAATAACTACTGTGTCAAAGTCTCCTGCTTCATAATATTTAACTTCTGACATCTTTACCTACTTTCCTATACAAAAATCAGAAAATACCCTGTCTAAAATATCTTCTGTTGTAATTGTTCCTGTTATTTCAGAAATGTGACTTATGACATTTTCTAGGTCAACTTCGATTAAGTCTAAAAAGACTTTTTCCTTTAGGCTCTCATTTACCTCGAGAAGAGCTTTTTTAGCTTCCTTTAAGGCATTTATATGTCTTATGTTGGAAAGTATTGAATCAGAAGAGATTTGAAGTTCTCCATCAAAGAAGAGGTCTATAATTAAGTTTTCTATCTTTTTAACTGACTCATTTTCCATTACTGAAAGTCTTAAATAATCATCTTTGAAATATTTTTCAATTTCTTCATCAGAAATCTTTTGGTCCAAGTCATCCTTGTTTAAAATAGTGATGTGCTTCTTGTCCTTTATTAGATTTAAGATTTCCTCATCGTCCTTATCAAAGTCACGAGAAATATCAAAGATTGCAATAACAAGGTCTGCTTCCTTTAACTTTTCTCTTGCAATATTAACACCAATCTTTTCAACTTCGTCATCAGTTTCCCTGATTCCAGCTGTATCTGTGATCTTTAATAGGACCCCATCAAGGTTAATATAGTCTTCTATAATGTCCCTAGTTGTTCCAGCTATATCTGTAACTATGGCCCTGTCGTACTTTAGGAGGCCATTTAATAGAGAAGACTTACCAACATTTGGCTTTCCAAGTATAACTGTGTTGATTCCATCTCTTAGAAGTCTTGAGTTTTTTGAATTGTCCAAGAGATTATCCATCTTTTCTAGGATTTTGTCTGACCTTTCCATTAAGTCATGGTAGGCAGCATCCTCTATGTCCTCATCTGGAAAGTCGATGTTTGCTACGATTAGGGCCTGCATAGACACAAGTTCATCCTTTAGCTTATTCAAAACTTCGCTTAAGGCACCACTCAATTGGTTTAGGCCCATATCAAAAGATATATCAGTCTTTGCCTTAATCATGTCGATTACAGCTTCAGCTTGAGTTAAGTCAATTCTTCCATTTAAGAAGCCCCTCTTAGTAAACTCACCCTTTTCCGCAAGTCTTGCACCCTTGGATAAGATTAGGTTTAAGATCCTTTTAACAGATACAACACCACCGTGGCAGTGTATCTCAACTATATCCTCTGCAGTATAAGAGTGAGGTCCCTTCATTTTAACAACTAAAACCTCGTCGATTAACTTGTCACCATCGGCTATATGACCATATAAAAACTTCCTATTTTCTGCCTCTGCCATCTTTTTTCCACTGGCAGAAACAAAAATTTCATCTATTATATTAACTGAATCATCGCCACTCATTCTCACTATTGCAATTCCGGCCTCACCGATTGCAGTAGAAATCGCAGCTATTGTATCATTTAAATTTGCCATTTTATCATTCCTTTTAGATTATATTACTACAATTAGTTCAAATAAAAAAGAAGGCTTTTAAAATAAAGCCCTCTCTATCAGTATTTTCTCTCTTTTTGAATTACTACTTTTCTAAAAGGATCCTTTCCTTCTGAATGAGTAAGCACTCCTTCAAAATCTTGTAAAGCTGTGTGGATAATCTTTCTTTCATAAGAATTCATAGGTTCAAGCTTAATGGACCTACCAGTCTTTATTACCTTGTTGGCCATTTTGCCAGCAAGACTTTCAAGAGTCTTCTTTCTCTTATCCCTGTAGCCACTAGAGTCGAGGTTGACCCTAATGTATCTTGAAGATTTTTTATTAACAATTAAGTTTAAAATATATTGGATGGAATCAAGAGTTACACCTCTTTTTCCAATTAAAATTCCAAGTCTATTTTCATCTCCATTGATATTTACATTTAGAGTATTATCTTCTAATTCCATTTCCACAATATTGTCAAGTTCAAGAGTTTCAAGGATTTTACCTAAGAATTCTCTTGTAGCGCCAATGATTTCTTCATTTTCTTCATCAAGTGTCTTTACGGCTTCTTCCATACTAACTTCATCTGTGGAAACTTCTTCTTTTTCAAATTCAAGTTCATCATCAGTCTTGTGAACTACTTCTTGGCTCGTCTCTGGTTCAATTTCTTCATTAAATATTTCATTTAAGATGCTTTTTGTTTCGTCCACCTTAGGCCAAACTTTAACAGTGGCATCCTTAGAACCAATAAGTCCTAAGAAACCCTTTTGACCTTCATCAAGGACTTCAATTTCAGCATTATCTCTTGTAATATTTAATTCACTTAGAGCCTCTCTTACTGCTTCATCTACGGTTTTACCCGTTTTAATTACATAATTCATTACTTGTCCTTAACCTCAACTTCTTCAATTTCATCTTCTACAATCTTATTAGTTATGAGCTGTTGAACTATTGAAAAAATATTGGAAACAGTCCAATAAATTACAAGTCCTGCTGCATATTTTCTTGCCATTGAAAAAATTAAAATTGGCATTACAACCATCATAGTAGACATCATTGACTTAGCTTGATCAGCACCTGCTCCTTGAGTTGCAGGATTCTTAGTAGTAATAAAAGATACTAAGAAAGTCGAAACTGCCGCTATAATAGGCATAATTAAAGTTTTGTCTGCATGATCAATATTCTTTATATAAAAGAAATTCTTGTTCATAGCTTCGTAAAAACCTGGATCTGTAAAAGCGTAGGTTTGTGGGTTCCAAAAGACCCTATAAAAGGCAATTAAGACAACCATAGTAAGGATCATTGGAAGACATCCTCCAACCATATTATAGTTGGCATCCTTATAAAGTTTTTGTTGCTTTGCAGCCATAGTTTGTGGGTCGTTTTTGTACTTCGCTTGAATTTTTTTAAGCTCTGGTTGAAGTTTTGCCATTTTCTTTTGATTTTTCATTTGAGAAATATTTAGTGGCAAAATCAAAAGCTTAATAATAACTGTTGCAATTATAATTGAAAGTGCAAAAAATGAAATTGCAGCTGGTTCTTGTGGCATAATTGCTGCTAGTCCATCATAGATGAACTTAACAAAAGTACCAAGTATAGTACTAATTAATCGCATTAATAATTTCCTCCAAATTAAATGAGAGGATCGTATCCGCCCTTATGGAAGGGATTACATTTTAGGATTCTCCTTATAGTCAAATAAGTTCCCTTAAAAAATCCATACTTCTTATAGGCTTCATAGCTGTATTGTGAACAAGTAGGTTCAAACCTGCAGTGTCTTCCTGGAAGAAGATAGGTTGAGATAAACCTTTGATAAAATCTTATTAAAAGCATACAAATTTTACTCATTTAACCATCTTCTTTTGTCTTTTTAAAACAGAAAAAAAAGAATTCTTAAAGTCCTTAAAGTCTGAATCACATGCATCCTTTTTTGCAACGAATACATAATCATATCCAGGCTTTATATTATGAGAATTCTCTCTTAAAAGGTGTTTTAATCTTCTTCTAATAAAATTTCTATTTACTGCATTGCCAACTTTTTTTGTGGCAGTTATACCAAACCTGGGATAGTCCCTATTGTTTTTAGCAGTAAAAAGAGTAATGTATCTAGATCCAGAAATCTTCTTATTAGAATAAACCCTTTGAAATTCACTATTCTTTTTTAAATAACAATCCTTCATTATAAAACCTAAGCTGAAAGTTTCTTTCTGCCCTTTCTTCTTCTTGCTTTAATTACGGCTCTACCTGCTCTAGTTCTCATTCTTGCACGAAAACCGTGTTCTCTTTTTCTTTGTTTGTTTTTTGGTTGATAAGTTCTCTTCAAAATTCTCACCTCTTTCTATCCTTATCATTTTATTTACAAATCCTAGTCTTGTCAAGTAATATAGTCAATTAAATGAAATTTTCAGCTTCAAAATATAAAATCCTATAAATTAATAAAAAGTCCTCCAAAGCCTTCTTGTTGATAAGTACCCTGGTATTTGTTAAAATATATGTGGATAATTGTGACTTATATGTAGATAATAATAAACTTGTTTATAAATAAAGTTATTAACAATCTGTTGATAAGATGTTGATAGTTTTATTTTTATTTTCTAAAATTTAGTAATTAACACTTTTTTAATCCTAAGCTATCAACATTTTTACTAAAATTATAGTGTTTATATCTACTTATCCACAAATTTACTCACAATTGTAAATAAAATTATGAACTGTTATTTATCAACAATATAAAAATTGTTAATAAGGAGGAAATATGGACAAGGAACTTTCCACTATGTGGGAGTCTTTCTTAAAAGAACTTGAAAAGAAATCAATGTCTCAAGTTACATACTCCACTTGGTTTTCCAGAATGCTTCCAAAATCAATTGATTATGATGAAAAGAAAATCATCATAACAGTTCCTTCACCCTTCATTAGGGACTATCTCGTAAATAACAAGAGGCACTTCGATCTTGTAGGCGAAGCTCTAAGAGAAATTACGGGAATTGATTTTGATATAAGCATAATTTCAGAAGACGAGGCAACAGATCAGAACCCTGCAGGCCTTATAAATAAGAATTTTTTAAGCATCTCGAGGTTAAATCCAAAGTACACCTTTGAAACCTTTGTAGTAGGCAAAAGCAACGAATTTGCCCATGCAGCAGCTCTGGCAGTCTCTGAAAACTACGAAAATCCGCAAAATGCCTTTTCAAATCCACTCTTTATCTATGGAGGAGTAGGACTTGGAAAAACCCATTTAATGCATGCAATTGGACATTTTGTACTAGAACAAGATCCTACTAAGAAGATTTTATACGTGACAAGTGAGCAATTTACCAACGAGCTCATAAATTCAATCCAAACTAATAAAAATGAAGAATTTAGAAACAAGTACAGGAAGGTTGACCTTCTACTAATTGACGATATCCAGTTTATAGCTGATAAGGACAGGACTCAGGAAGAATTTTTCCATACCTTTAATGAGCTCCACGAGCAAAATAAGCAAATTGTCCTAACATCTGATAAACCACCTAAGGATATTAAGAGTCTCGAAGAAAGGCTTATTTCTAGGTTTGCCTGGGGTCTTGTAGTAGATATTGGACCACCAGACCTTGAAACTAGGATTGCAATTTTGAGAAAAAAGGCAGATTCTGAAGGTTTTGAGGTATCTCAAGAGGTAATGACCTTTATAGCAGAGAATGTAAGGAGTAACATTAGGGAGCTAGAAGGGGCATTATCCAGAGTTATGGCCTATTCTAAGCTTACAGATTCAGATATTTCCGTTGAATCTGCTGCCATAGTCCTTAGGGATATCTACGAAACTAAGGCAAAAAAACAAATTACTGCAGAATATATTAAGGCAGAAGTTGCTAAAAAATACGGACTAAATCTTGATGATTTTAATTCTAGAAAAAGGACCAAGGCCATAGCCTATCCAAGACAAATAGCCATGTATATAACAAGAGAATTAACAGATCTTAGTCTTCCTAAGATAGGTGATGTCTTTGGAGGCCGTGACCACTCTACTGTTATTCATGCTTACGATAAAATAAGCAAAGATTTGGAAGAGGATCCTATATTTAAAATTGAGATTACTAATTTAATAAAAGAAATTAAATCTTAGCTGTTGATAAGTTTTTATAAGTGCCAATCTTATCCACAACTTATCAAGAATAAATTTTATTGAAACTCATAAGTTTAGGGAACTTATTAACAAATCCACAGGCTCTACTACTATTACTAATTAATATACTAATTTCTAGGAGGAAAAAATGCTAATAAAGGTTAACAGAAAAGAACTGACAAAACATATTTCCATAGTTCAAAAAGCAATTTCTCAAAGAACGACTATGCAAATACTTGAAGGTATAAAAATATCAGCTAAAAATAATAGCTTAACTCTTACTGCAACTGATACAGAAATAAGCATAAAGACAGAACTTAATGCCATTGTTGAAAGAGAAGGCGATATAGTAATAAATTCAAGACTCTTTGGCGATATTATAAGAAAACTTGAAAATGACATTATAAATATAAATGTAGAAAATTACATGATGAACCTTAAATGTGGGGATTCAATATTTAACTTATCCACACAAAAGGCTGATGAATACCCTGATCTACCTAAGGTAGAAGAAAATATTTCTATAGATATATCTGCAAAGGACTTAAAAAATATTGTAAAGAAGACTACTTTTGCGGTTTCTAATGATGAATCTAGAATTGTCTTTACAGGTGTCCTAATGGATATAAAGAAAAGCTACATTAATTTTGTTGCATTAGATGGTTTTAGGATGGCAATTCAAAGACTTGAAAAGGAAACTGGAATAGAAAATTCTATTATTATCCCTTCAAGATCCTTAAATGAACTTGTAAAGATTATTGATGATGAAGAAGATCTAAAGTTAAATATTTCAAGAAATAATATTGTCTTTAAATTCAATAATACTGTATTTTATTCAACTTTATTAAGTGGAGACTTCTTTAGCTACAGTGCTCTTCTAAGAGATGAACACAAGATTTCTACATCTGTATCAAAAAGAGAATTCCAACTTGCAGTGGAAAGGGCATCTCTTCTTGCAAGAGAAGACAGGGCTAACCTAATAAAGTTAAATGTTAAGGAAAATTACATTGATATAAAGAGTAATTCCGAAATTGGAGATGTTTTTGAAAAGGTTAAGACATCAGAACACGATGAAAGTTTAGATATTGCTTTTAATTCAAGATATATTTTAGATGGAGTTAAGATTCTTGAATCAGAAGAAATTGTCCTTAATTTCACTGACTCAGTAAACCCACTAATAATTACAGAAGCAGAAAATGATTCCTATATATATCTTGTCCTACCAGTAAGACTTGCGGGGTAATTATGGAAACTATAAAAATAAACACTGAGTTTATAAAACTAGACTCCTTCCTTAAACTAACAAATCTTTGTGAATCAGGTGGACTTGCCAAGACCCTAATTCAAGAAGGGGAAGTTATGGTTAATGGAGAAGTAGAAACTAGGAGAGGAAAAAAATTATACAAGGGAGATAAAATTTCTTTCCAAGGAAATGACTTTATAATTGGTGAAAAATGAAACTCAAGCATCTAAGACTTTTTAATTTTAGAAATTACAAGGGTTTAGATTTTGTTCCAGGTGAAAATATAAATGTCCTTTACGGCCTTAATGCTTCGGGAAAGACCAACTTATTGGAATCTATTTACATGTCTATAAGGGCGACTTCCTTTAGGAGCTTAAAGGATTTTGATCTTATTAATATAGATGAAAATTCCTCAAGCATCATTACAAGATATATGACAGAAGACTACAAGGACGATTATAGGATTGAAATTTCAAAGTTTGAAAACAAAAAACTTTTTATAAATGACGACAAGGTAAATACTAAAGAATACAGAAAATCAAGATTCGTGGTACTTTTCAATCCTGAAGATCTAAATATAATAAAATATTCACCCAAGGAAAGAAGAAAATTCTTAGACGATTTGCTTTCAAATATTGACCTGAATTACGATTTTTATATGTACAAGTACAGGAGGCTCCTCTTCGAGAGAAACAAACTTCTCAAGATGAACATGGACAGAAACCTATTAGATGTCTATGACAGAGAAATCGTAAGAAATGGGACAAAAATAATTATAATGAGGCTAAAGACTATTAAGAAGTTAAACGAAATTGCCAAAAAACATTATAAAAATTTATCGGGAGACGACTTAAATATAACCTACCTATCCACAGTTCCTGTCTTTGTTGACGAGGAAGAACTTATGGAAAATTATTTGAGGATATTAAAAGAATCTCTCCCAAAGGACCTTGAAAAGAGATATACAACAATTGGACCCCACAGGGATGACTTAGATTTTAAAATAAATAAATTTTCATCTAAGTCCTATGGATCTCAAGGAGAACAAAGATCTATAGTCTTGAGTTTAAAATTAGCTGAAGCAGATCTCATAAGAGATTTATATAAAACAAAGCCTCTACTTTTACTTGACGATGTCTTTTCAGAAATTGACTCAAAGAGAAGTAGATACTTATTACATTCACTAAAAGATTTACAGACCTTTATCACCACAACTGAGGCAGACGAATTTTTAAAATCTGTTGATGCCAATTTTTATAGGGTGAGCCAAGGTAGAATTTTGTAAAAGAACAGGAGAAAAAATGGCAAAGGATAAAAGACACTATGACGCGTCGGATATACAGGTCTTAGAAGGATTAGATCCCGTTAGAAAAAGACCGGGTATGTATATTGGATCTACTGGACCAAGAGGTCTACACCACTTAGTTTATGAGATTGTAGATAACTCTATTGACGAGGCTCTTGCCGGTATATGTGATCATATTATTATTAAAATAAACAAGAATGGAAGCGTTGAAATAACTGATAATGGTTCAGGTATACCAGTTGATATCCATCCACAAACAGGAAAGTCTACAGTAGAAACTGTACTTACAATCCTTCACGCAGGTGGTAAGTTTGACAACTCTGCCTACAAGGTTTCTGGTGGACTTCACGGTGTTGGTGTATCTGTAGTTAACGCCCTTTCCAACAAATTAGTTGCAACTGTAAAAAGAAATGGAAAAATCTACAGACAAGAATTCGCAAGGGGAATTAGAAAAAGTGACCTTGAAGTTATTGGGGAAACTAACACAGATGAAACTGGTACAACAATTTACTTTGAACCAGATGATACAATCTTTGAAACAGTAGAATTTTCTGACGAAGTTTTAGCTAAGAGATTTAGGGAGATGGCCTTCCTAAATAAGGGAATAAAAATTGAATTTATAGATGAGAGAAAAGACCTAAATGAAGTCTTCCATTATGAAGGCGGAATCAAGTCTTTTGTTGAATTTATAAATGCAAAGAAAAAGCCAGTACATGATGAAATCATCTACATAGATGAAATTAGGGAAGAGACAGCAGTTGAAATTGCTATCCAATACACAGACTCCTATTCAGAAGTTGTGCTTTCTTTCGCAAATAATATTAATACTGAAGAGGGTGGAACCCACCTATCAGGTTTTAGATCAGCCCTAACAAGAACCCTAAATGATTATGGTAGAAAAAATAACATTATAAAGGAAAAGGAAGAAAACCTATCTGGTGAAGACGTAAGAGAAGGTATTTCCGCAGTTATAAGTGTAAAACTACCTGATCCACAATTTGAGGGACAAACTAAGGCAAAACTTGGAAATTCAGAAACTAGGGGAATTGTAGATTCAGTTTTATCTGAAGACTTGGCAGTTTTCTTGGAAGAAAATCCAAGAGTTGGAAAGCAAATCCTAGACAAGGCACTATCAGCAAGACGTGCAAGAGAAGCAGCTAGAAAGGCAAGAGACTTAACAAGAAAGAAAAACAACCTTGAGTCCATGACTCTACCTGGTAAACTTGCAGACTGTCAAAACGACGATCCAAAGAGAAATGAAATCTTCTTAGTCGAAGGTAATTCCGCTGGTGGTTCTGCCAAAGACGGCAGGGACTCAGCCTACCAAGCAATCCTTCCTCTTAGGGGTAAGATTATGAACGTTGAAAAGGCAAGACTTGATAGGATGCTAAACTCTTCAGAAATTCGTGCCATGATAACAGCCTTTGGAACAGGAATTGGAGAAGAATTTGATTTAGAAAAATTAAGATATGACAAGATCATAATCATGACCGATGCCGACGTTGACGGTGCTCATATTATGACTCTTTTACTCACATTCTTCTTTAGATACATGAAGCCACTTATAGAAGAGGGTCATGTTTATGTTGCCCAAGCTCCACTTTATGGAATTGAAAAGGGAACTAAGATTTTAAGATATTGTCACAATGAAAAGGAACTTAGACTTGCCCTAAAGGAATACAAGGACTCTAAGGTAAACATAAAGAGGTACAAGGGTCTTGGAGAAATGGACCCAGAACAACTTTGGGAAACAACAATGAACCCAGACAATAGACTTCTTTTAAAGGTAAATATTGACGACTTAGCAGAAGCTGATGACACCTTCTCAATCCTAATGGGAACAGAAGTTGAACCAAGAAGAGACTTTATAACAGAAAATGCAGTTTACGCTGATTATATAGATGCATAGGAGTAAACCATGAGTGAAAATAATATTATAGAATCAGGAATACTTGATGTAGATATTAATAAAAAGATGAGGTCTTCTTATCTTGATTATTCAATGTCTGTAATTGTTGCAAGGGCACTTCCTGATGTACGTGATGGACTAAAACCAGTTCACAGAAGAATTTTATATGGAATGCAGGGACTTAATCTTGCATCCAATGGACCTTACAGAAAGTCAGCAAGACTTGTTGGGGATGTAATGGGTAAGTATCACCCTCATGGTGACTCATCTATTTACGAAGCAACAGTTAGACTTGCTCAAGATTTTAACACAAGATATACCCTAGTTGATGGTCAAGGTAACTTTGGTAACATTGACGGTGATGGGGCTGCGGCTATGCGTTATACAGAAGTTAGGATGACTAAGCTCGCAGAAGAAATGCTAAGGGATATAAATAAGGAAACAGTTGATTTTGTTCCAAACTTTGATGAAAATGAAAAGGAACCTACAATACTTCCAGCAAGATTCCCAAATCTTTTGGTAAATGGATCTTCTGGTATCGCCGTAGGTATGGCGACAAATATGGCTCCCCATAATATGAATGAGTCCATTGACGGAATAATTGCCTACATTGACAACGATGAAATTTCAATTTCTGAACTTAACCAAATAATCAAGGGACCAGACTTTCCTACAGGCGCCCAAATTATGGGAACTGAAGGGATAAAGGAAGCCTACGAAACTGGAAGGGGAAAGATAACTGTAAGGGCAGTTGCTGAAATCAAATCCTTTAAGAACAATCGTGAAAAAATTGTAATAACAGAACTTCCTTACCAAGTTAACAAGTCTGCACTTATTATGAAAATTGCAGAACTTGCTAAGAACAAGGATATTGATGGAATTTCAAATATAACTGATGCTTCAAATAGAAAGGGAATCAACATAATTGTTGAACTAAAAAGAGATGCTAACGCAGAAGTTGTTTTAAATAAGCTTTACAAAAACACTCAAATGCAAACAACTTTTGGAATCATAAATCTTGCCTTAGTAAATGGAAGACCAGAAATCCTAAACCTAAAGCAAATTATTAGATATTATGTAGACCACCAAGTTGAAGTTGTAACTAGAAGAACAAAGTTTGACTTAGACAAGGCAGAAAAGAGAGCCCACATAGTTGAAGGTCTATTTATAGCTCTTGACAATATTGATAGGATTATAAAAATTGTTAGGGGATCTAAGGACGACAAGGAAGCAAAGGAAAAGTTCTACGAAGAATTTAAATTAACAGAAGAACAATCTCAAGCTATCTTGGACATGAGAATTAGAAGACTTACAGGACTTGAAAGAGATAGACTTGAAGCTGAATATGAAAAACTTCAAGCTGATATCAAGTGGTTTAAGGAAATCTTAGAAAACAATGATGTTCTTATGAACCTAATCAAGGAAGAACTTCTTGAAATAAAAGAAAAATATGGTGACTTAAGAAGAACTGTAATTTCACATGCTAGAACTGACATAGAGATCGAAGATATTATAAAGAAAGAAGATGTTGTTATAACTCTTACTCAATTTGGTTATATCAAGAGAATGAGTGAGGGAACTTATAAGCCACAAAAAAGAGGTGGCAGGGGAGTTTCTTCTGGCAATATGAGGGACAAGGACTTTGTCAAAGAATTATTTGTCACATCTACTCATGATATGATTTTATTCTTCACATCTCTTGGAAATGTCTTCAAGTTAAAGGCTTATGAAATTCCAGAAGACTCTAGGACATCAAGGGGTACTGCCATAATTAACCTACTTGACTTAGATGAAGATGAGAGAGTAACTTCCATAATACCTGTTAAGGAATATGACCCAGACCTTAACTTCTTAATGGTAACTGAAAAGGGACTTATTAAGAGGACTCCATTTAAGGATTATAAAAATATTAGAAAATCTGGAATCATTGCTATAAAATTAAATGAAGGTGACAAATTAATCGACGTTCATTTGACTAAAGATGATGAAGATGTAATACTTGTAACTAAAAAGGGTCTATCAATTAGATTTAATGAAGAACAAGTTAGAAAATCTGGAAGAAACTCTATGGGAGTTAAGTCCATGGACCTTGATAAGGATGACATTGTAGTTTCATCTGATCTTGTAGTAGATGACAAGTACCTTCTTGTTATATCAGAAAATGGTTATGGAAAATTAACTGAAATAGATAAATACAGACCACAAAACAGGGGTGGAAAGGGACTTCTAACTTACAAGATTACTAAGAAAACTGGAGATGTTGCATCAGCTGCTGTTGTGGAAAAAGAAGACGACGTTATGATAATTGCAAATTCTGGAATTATTATAAGAATTTTAACTGAAGATATCTCAGTCCAAGGAAGAAACACATCTGGTGTTAAACTTATGAATTTGACAGATGCAAAAGTTGTAGCTGTTGCAAATTATATTGGAGACTAGGAGGCCTTATGGAATTTAAATTAGAGGCAAAAAATACTGATGAATTTTTAGTATTGTATCCAAAGGGAGAACTTGACGTTTATAATACAAAAAATTTCAAGGAAAAAACTATAAAGTTTTATGAAAAGGATAAAAAGGATATTTTATTTGACTGTAAAGAGCTAGAATACCTAGACTCAACAGGTCTTGGTTCTCTTATCTACATCCTAAAGGAAGTGGAAAAAGAAGACCATAAAATTGTAATTGAAAACCTAAATCCTTCAATAATGAAACTCTTTAAGATAACAAAACTTGAAGATATGTTTGAAATCAGGGGGTAATATGGATACTTTAAAATATCAAATACCCAATGACGCCAAATATTTTTCTACAGTTAGGCTTATGCTTTCTGGCATCTTAAATATCCTAAATAGGGACATTGAAGAAATCGAAGATATAAAAATGGCTGTGACAGAAAGTTTAAATATATGTCACGAGTTAACTGAAGATGACCACATAGACTTGGTCTTTGAAATAGAAGAAGATAAAAATATAAAAATTTGTGTAAGTGAAATTAGCGAGGAAAAATTAGAAGCATCTGAAGACCTATCTCTTGCAAAGACTATTATAGATTGTCTTGTAGATGAATCTCATTTTGATGGAAGTAAATTTATTTTATCTAAAAAATTATAAGGGTCTGCTATGAATTTAAAAGAATACAACAATTTAGATAGAAGACTAACAAAGGAAGAGAGAAAGGACCTCTTTAAGGAATATCACGAGACAAAAGATCAAGAAATAAGAGATATCCTTATAGAGGAACACCTCTACATTGCAGAAATCCTATCTAAAAAATATACAGGCAGGGGAATAGATTATGACGACATCTACCAGGTGGCATCAATTGGTCTAATCTATGCCATTGAGAGATACGACCCTGAAAAGGGATTTGAATTTTCTTCCTTTGCCACTCCAACAATAATTGGAGAAATAAAAAAATATTTTAGGGACAATGGTTGGACTATAAGGGTCCCAAGGAGAATCCAAGAACTTTCAAAGAAAATTTCCAATGCAACTGTGAGCCTTGCACAAAAGTATCAAAAGACTCCTACTATAGACGAGATTGCAGAGTATTTGGACTCAACACCAGAAGAAGTCATGGAGGCAATGGAGGCATCCAAGGTTTATACACCACAATCTCTCGATGTCACTTATGAATCTGGAGATGAAAGTGAAGTAAACCTATCTGACTTAATTGGAGTGGAAGAAGCCTACTTTGACAAGATAGAATCCAATGACTTCTTTAAGAAGGCTATGGAGAACTTAGACGAAGTTGAGAGGACTATTCTAATTGACAGATACTTTAACAAGAAGACCCAAGTTGTAATTGCAAAGAAATTAAATATTTCTCAAATGACAGTTTCAAGGATTGAGAAGAAGGTCTTGGAAAAGATGAGAAAAGAAGTCGCTAAGACTATGGAGGTATAATGAATAGAAATAGATACCTGGTTACACTTTTGAAATTAGTGAATACCTTTGAAATAGTTGTATCAGTTCTGCTAATAGCTGGCGTAATAGTTTCAGTGCCAGATATTATGAAGTATTATTTCAAGATACTTACAAGTGACGCTGGTCTATCCTATGAAATATTTCAAAATTTCCTATCCCACGTCCTATTGCTAGTAATAGCCATAGAGTTTGTGGTACTTATGATTGCACATACAGACACCAACATAATTCACCTTATCTTGCTTGTAATTTCTAGAAAGATGTTAGTTTACTCTGATAATATGCTTGATTTACTTATAGCAACTATAGCCATAGCAGTACTCTTTGCTGTTAGGAAGTTCTTGTTGACAGGGGTAAATATGGACGCAGAAGGAGAAGGTAATGAATACTCTGCATCAACTCCTATGAAGATCCTAAACAAGAGGTATGGATTTAATATTGAGGCAGGAGAGACTACGACAATTGGTGGTTACGTAGCTGGTCTTCTTATTAAGAATGCAGAAGAAGCAGAAGTTGGCGTTATTGTCGACGATGGCGAATACATCTTCCAAATTGTCAAGATGGCAAGCGGTGGTGTTATAGAAACTGTTTCTGTTGAGAGAATCGACGAAAAAGCTAAAGAAGAAGACAAAGAAAAAGAAAATAAATAAAGATAAAAGGTGTCGGCTAATCCGGCACTTTTTTTGTAGATTTTAAAAATCAAAAAAAAATAATAATTTATTAGTTAGTGTTTTTTCACTAATTAGAAATAAAAAATTGTAAATTAAAAATTGCAAGCCTGTGATTCTCACATAATTTGTAAAAAGAAAGAAAAAAATATTAAAAATGTTATAATTAAATTGGTGATAAGATGAAATACATAATGGCATTTGATGCAGGTACAACATCTGCTAGAACTATAATTTTTGATAAAAAGGGAAATCCAGTTTCTGTTGCCCAAAAAGACCTTATCAAGCACTTCCCAAAGCCTGGCTATGTGGAAGAAGAGCCAGACGACTTGTGGTCAAAGCAAATTGGTACAGCAGTGGAAGCCATGTCCAGGAAGGAAATTGACCCCAAGGACATAGCAGCAATTGGGATAACAAACCAAAGGGAAACGACAATTGTCTGGAACAAGAAGACCATGGAGCCAGTTTACAATGCAATTGTCTGGCAGTGTAAGAGGACTTCAAAATATTGTGAAGAATTAAAGGAAAGAGGCCTGGAAGAAACTATAAGGGAAAAGACAGGTCTTGTTATTGACCCCTATTTTTCTGCCACAAAAATCAGGTGGATTTTGGAAAATGTGGAAGGAGCAAGGGAGATGGCTGAAAGGGGCGACCTCCTCTTTGGTACAGTTGAGACCTACCTCATTTACAAATTGACAGATGGAGAAGTCCACATAACTGATTACACCAATGCCTCAAGAACTATGCTCTTTAACATAAAAGAGAAGAAGTGGGACGATGAGCTTCTTGAGATTTTTGACATACCAAGGTCCATGCTTCCAGAAATAAAAAATTCTAGCCAAGTCTATGGCAAGTGCAAGTCTAAATACCTTGGCTGCGAAATTCCTATAGCAGGGGCAATTGGCGACCAACAGTCATCACTTTTTGGTACAGCATCCTTTGAAAAGGGGATGGCAAAGTCTACCTTTGGGACAGGTGCCTTTATCCTAATGAATACAGGAGATGAACTGATTAGGTCACAAAATGGACTTGTAACAACTATAGCCTGGGCTATGAATGGGCAAATTAAATATGCTCTTGAAGGATCTATCTTTGAAGCAGGTTCATGTATAGACTTTATGCGTGACAACTTAAGGATAATTGATCAGGCAGATGACTCTGAATACATGGCAAATAAGGTGGAGGACACCAATGACTGCTATTTTATACCAGCCTTCACAGGTCTAGGTGCACCTTATTGGGATCAATATGCAAGGGGGTCTATAGTTGGCCTCACAGGGTCTGTAAATAAGTATCACATTGTAAGAGCTGCCTTAGAAGCAATAGCCTACTTATCTTGTGATGTAATAAGGGCAATGCAGGAGGACTCAAATACAAAAATCAGGTCCCTAACTGTTGACGGTGGAGTCAGCAAGAACAACTTCTTGATGAAATTTTTGTCTGACATAGTTGACGTCCACATTGAAAGGCCAAAGGTTGTAGAGTTAACTGCCCTAGGAGCCTGCTACATGGCAGGACTTGCTGTTGGATTTTGGAAGGACATTGACGAAATAAGAGAAAACAATGCCATAGATAAGTGCTTCGACCCGGAAATGGACGAGTACGAGAGAAACAAAAAGATGGCAAGATGGCACGAAGCTGTAAAATATTCTATGAATTGGGCAAAATAGTTTTTTGATTTTAAAATTAATATTTATAAGCCAGTTTTACTTTAAAAGTAGATCTGGCTTTTTGTTATTTAAATATAAATTTTTTGTATTTTTATTTGTGAACTTAGGAGTTTAAATTAATTTGATGCAAATACTTTTATAATTTTAAAATTAAATTTATAAATTTTTTAGAAAATTAGCCTCTATACTTAGACCTTACAAGACAAAGATTTTACAGCTTTCCAGTAATGTAAACTTGTATTTATTTTAAACAATAATTTATAATATTAAAAAATTATTTAAAAATACTGTTGACTTTTTATTTTGTATTATTTAAAATACCATTTAAATTAAAAAATTCTTTTGAATCAAGAATTTAATTTTTATTTCAAATGTTTTGAAGTGGAAAAGTAAGTAAAGAATGTTTTTACAGAGAATTGCCATTAGCTGAGAGGTAAGAAATTGAATTTACCGAAAAATCCCCACTGAGCTAAAATGCTGAAATAAGTAAGTATTTTCGGGATCTCCCGTTACAGAGAAATTCATTATTGGATAAGTGCATCATTAAGATGAATTAGAGTGGTACCGCGAGTTTATTAACCTCGTCTCTTTGTATATAAAGAGACGGGGTTTTTTTATTAGGTGCCCAAGGAGGAAAAAAATGAAAAAGAAGTTAGTAAGAATGTCGCCCGCTATGTCAATAGCATTTGTACTTTTTGCATCACACGCTGGTGGTGGTTTTGCAACAGGTAATCAAGCAAATACATACTTTGTAAAACTTGGTTGGTCTGGACTTGTGTCAGCCGTGGTTGCAATGGTCCTTTTGACTTGGACCCTCAAAGAAGCAATTGTAATGTACAACTCAAGGGGTCTAAAGTCCTACAAGGAACTTTTCGAAACCCTCTACCATCCCTTTGACAAGTTAGAACTTGTTTTTGAAGGATTTTACTACATCATGGTAGTGATGGTAATAGCAAGTACAATATCAGGATCTGCTTCAGCCCTAAAGGAATTTTTTAATTTCAATTACGGCTTGTCAGTCCTGGGAGTTAGTGTATTAACTCTTATGCTAGCAATATTTGGCGAAAGACTTGTTAGAAATGTGGGAACACTAATGGGAATGGTGATCCTTGTTACTTCAGTTTTAATCTATCTAGTTGGATCCTTTAAGGGAGACCTAGTAGGAGTTTTAACAAGTAACTTTGCAAAGACAGGTTTTTCAAACCTAGACAAGGCGATATTTAACGGATTTATCTATGCAGGATTTCAATGTGTGCAAATACCTTCCATGATTTCCTGTTCAAGAGTTTTAAATAGTGAGAGAGAAGTTTCAAAATCAATGAAACTATCTTGCCTAATAAACTCCTTGGCACTGGGACTTTCAGTTCTTATGCTCTTGGTTTGGAGAGGTTACTACACATGCCTAGAAGGAGGAGAAGTTATACCAACCCTTACATCTACAAATGCCATGGGCTTTAAGTGGATGACTGCATTTTATGTGATATCTCTTGTACTTTGCCTATTGTCTTCTGGAGTTTCAATAATCTTTGGCTTTGTTTCAAGATTTGAAAATTCAAAGGCCCTAAGAAAAGTTGAATTCCTAGAACTTAGAAGATTTGGACTTGCAGTGGGAATACTTGTCCTATCAATGGCAATATCAATGGCAGGCCTTACAAATATAATAAAATACGGATACGGTTATTGTGGATATATAGCAATATTATTTATAGTCCTTCCTTTTACAACAGTAGGATATTACAAAAACAAAAAATATTTACAACCAGAAGTTAGAAGAGAATTTGTATTAGATTAATCAGAGGAGAAAAAAGATGAGAACAGTTAAGATGACAAATTACAGCGTATCACAAAGGGGATATGAGGGACTAGGCAAGTTAGTAGAAGAATACGGATTCAAAAAAGTTGTCCTAGTTGGAGGTAAAAGAGCCCTTGGGGCAGTTTCACAAAAAATTAGAGACGGCTTAAAGGGTTCAAGCGTAGAAGTCCTTGGCGAATTCGTTTATGGACATGAATGTACCCTAAACAACATCAATGCCCTAATGGAAAAGGAAGAAGTCCAAAAGGCAGATGTAATTTTTGCAGTAGGAGGAGGAAAGGCACTAGACACAGGAAAAGTTCTAGCAGGTTTCTTAAATAAACCTTCCATGTCCTTCCCAACAATTTGCTCCAACTGTGCAGGGGGTACTGCCATTGCAGTAGTTTATAATGATGACGGATCCTTCCTAAGATATGAATTAATTCCAGCACCAGTTCACATGTTTGTTGAAGTTGAAACAATTGCTGAAGCACCAGAAAAATACTTCTGGGCAGGCATTGGCGATGGACTTAGCAAACAGCCAGAAGTTCTCTTTGCGACAAAGGGATTAGAGGACCTAGACTTCGTAGCTAACATGGGAGTTAGCATTGCCAAGACTTGCCAAGAGCCCTTCCTAAAATATGGAGAAGAAGGACTTAAGGACGTAAGAGAAAACAAGGCATCAAAGGCAGTAGAAGAAGTTGCAACAGATATCCTAGTTAACACAGGCTATGTATCAAACCTAACAAATGGAGATAAGTATTATTATAATTCATCTCTTGCCCATGTGTTTTACAATGTATCAACATCAGTAAAAAGAGATGGAGAATACCTTCACGGAGTCCTAGTATCCTATGGAGTTTTAGTCCTTCATGCCTACGACCACAACTATGAAGAGTTTGAAAAACTTGCAAGATTTAACAAGAAGTTAGGCTTGCCAGTAACTCTTGAAGAAATTGGCTTAACAAGGGATGACGTAAGAGAAATGGCAAAGAAAGTTTATGACACAACAGAATGGCAAAAATCAGAAAAAGCTCTAAGTGAAGAAAAATTTGTAGAAGCAGCCTTCTACGCAGATGATTTTGGAAAAAAATTATTAGCAGAATAATAATTTTTAAAAAAGAAAAGATGATGAAAAAAGACCTAGAATTTAATCTAGGTCTAATTTTTTATTAACTTATAAATTAATTGGCATTGGCATATTCCATGTTGTAGGCCTTACAAATTAGGTTTAAATTTTTGATGAAAATATACCAAGCAACAAAGAAACCTAAACCGCAGAAGATTGATCCAATGAGAAGCCATAATAAGAAGGAAGATCCGTTGTCTTGGGTGTACCTATTGTATCTTGGGGCATTGGATTGAATCCTATTCATTACATTAAAATCCCAGAATAAACAATAAATGTTACAAGTTATTATTCCCAAGAAAAAGAATTTCATAAGGCCACTTGTTTCTTCTCCGTCACCATTACAAACTATATTTAAGCTATCTGAAATCTTGTAGACAAAATACAATTGATAAAATCCACAAGTTATAAAGGATAGTAGTACATATAATGGAAAAGACCAGTCATCTTTTACATAGCCCCTAAAGGGAGCTGGACCAAGATTTCCTCCATAATTGTTGTAGGAATTGTAGGAGCCTGCCTTGTTATAGTTGTTTGAATTATTATAATTGTTGTTATAGTTATTATTATTGTTATAAGCATTTTGATTTTTATAACTTTCAAACTTTTGAGCCTTTTTGGCTTCAGATTTTTCTTGGAAATCACTCTTGCTCTTGTCAAATACTGAAATAAAAACATTAATAGTATTATTAAGTTCTCTTTTTAAAAATTCTACATTAGAAATATTTGAAAAATAATTATCAGGATAAATTCTTTCCCTGCTGTTTCCAATAAAATAAATAAGACCTATAACTATAAGTGCAACAATAACTAGGTAAAAATTACCATAGAAGCCACCGTAATAGAAAATCTTGGAAATTATGAATAAAAATACATTTGTAATTAATAAAAATATACCTGAGATTAAAAGGCCGTTAAATAATTCCTTGTTCCTGCCAGTGTTCCAATTTTTAAAAATTGAAAAGAGGGAGAAGGTCATAAAAACTAAGGATATAGCCATGCCTCCTAGGAAGGGCAGAACAAATAAAAAATATAAAAAATTTAGAAATCTCATTATAAAATACCTCCTATAAATGAGAAGAAAAATCCAAAGAAAGCAAGGATTGTTGTTACAGAGGCAATACCTGTTACAATCATAAAGACTAGAGCAATTATTTTCACAGGACTTAAGCCTGCCTCTCCACTATAATTTTCTTTTTTATTATAAGTGAAGTCTTCTTTATAAGTTTTTTCTTCCTTTACTCTTTGTTTTTGTGAAGGATCTTTTTTTAAATCTTCACTTGGTCTTATTATCTCCTTATGAACTTCAAGCTTTGGAGGATTTTTGTCCTCTTCTCTATCTAAGATCTCTGGAGCTTCTACTCTATCATCAAGAGGGTCATCTAAAATTTTTGGAGCTTCAACTATTTCAACTTTCTCTACTTTTTCTTCCTTAAATAATTCTTCTTTTTGCGATTCTCTTGAAAGACTTAAGTCTTCCTTAATCTCTTCAGCAATTTCTTCTTGAACTTTCTCACTTTCAGAAGGTTTTTCTTCAAATTCTTCAGGCACTAGGTCCATGGGATCCTCATCAATTATTGGAGGTTTAAATTCCTTTAAATTTTCTTTTTTAGCCTCAACTTTGTCAGGATCTACTGGGACAGGCGCACCGCATTGGTCGCAGAACTTCATATTTTCGCTTAGCCTGTTGCCACACTTAATACAAAACATAAGTCACCTCATCAATTCTTTCAAAAAATTAAAAATCTTGTAGAAGATGGATTCATAGGGTCTGAAAACAACGATGGTGTCTTTTGGGTCCATCATCCTAAAAACATAAACGATTAAAAACACAAGAACAAAGAAAATTTCTAGTCCTCTTAAAAAATTTTTTGAGAACTTGTCCCTAAATATATAAATAATAAGTCCAAGGGCTGGGAGAACAAATAGGGGATGATAATAATAGGCAGACTTGAAGTCCAATCTTAGGAGACTAAGATAGGCCCTAGTCATACCACAACCTGGGCAAGACACTCCAGTTATGAATTTAATTGGGCAAGTTATGCCAAAAAATTGTAGAATTCCATATATAAAAATTACCAGAACTATGAAAACAAGTAAGCTATTTTTATTTCTCTTCACTGTGATATTTCCTTTGCATAAAATGTTTTCCTAATTATTATTATACACAAATAAAATTATAAAATCTATTTCTTAGTATTATAGGTAAAAATTTAAAAGTATATATTTAATAATAGGAAAAGCTTATTTCATTTTGTTATAATGAATATAGAGAAAAAATAAGGAGATTTTTATGGACTATAATAAATATTTAAGGGAAAAAATGGTGCCAGCCTTTGGCTGTACTGAGCCCATAGCCTTGGCTTTTGCAGCAAGTCGTGCAAGATTCATCCTAGGAGAAGACCCAGAGAGAATCACAGCCAGGTTATCGGGCAATATTATAAAAAATGTAAATAGCGTTAAGGTCCCAGGTACTGATGGGAGAAAGGGGATTGAAATTTCTCTTGCAGCTGGAGCCTTCTTAGGGGATTATACAAAAAAACTTGAAGTCTTATCTGATGTGGACAAGTCAAAGCTTGGATACTTAGACGATTTAATAAAAAAAGGACTATGCGACATAGAACTTCTTCATGAGAAGAAGGGTCTTTACATTGACGTATCCATGGAAAAGGGAGAAAAAACTTCTCGAGTAGTGATCAAGGACTTCCACACAAATATTATTTTTGAAAGTCTAAACGATGAAATTCTTTTTGAAAAGAAGGAAGACCATGAGGAAGTAGAGGGCAAGGTTGACCTATCTTTTGACAAGATTTATGACTTTGCAAAAAATGGAAATTATGATGACATTATTGATGTCTTGGACAAGGAAATTGAGTACAACTACGCCATTGCCAAGGAGGGAATCGAAAATCCTTGGGGTGCAAATATTGGCAAGATGGTCTTTGAAGAAGCTGGAGACAAGTATTCTGAAAAGCTTGTGGCTTACGCAGCTGCAGGGTCAGATGCCCGTATGTCTGGATGTGAAAAGCCTGTTGTCATCAATTCTGGATCAGGCAACCAAGGAATTACAGTTTCTGTCCCAATAATTATTTATGCCAAAGACCACGACATTCCAAAAGACAAACTTTACAGGGCCCTAATCTTTGCCAACCTAATTGGCCTTTATATAAAGGAAGGAATTGGCGAACTTTCTGCCTACTGCGGAGTTGTGTCTGCAGGCTGTGCTTCAGTCTGTGGTCTTGCCTTTATGAAAGATGAGGACAAGGATATAATCAAGGCAACCTTAACCAATGCTCTTGCAACGAACTCTGGCCTAATTTGTGACGGTGCCAAAGAATCCTGTGCCATAAAAATTGCATCAAGTCTAAAGATGGGCTTCTTGGCATATAAACAAGCCAAGGAAGGCAATTCTTTTAAGGCAGGCGACGGGATCGTCAAGGGCGACATAGACGAGATGATAAAAACTGTGGGCCACATTGCCATGGAAGGCATGAGGGAAACAGACGAAGTTATCTTGAGAGAGATGATAGGAAAATAAATTTTTATAAAATTTTAAATATTTATTTTCTTGTAAAGAAGGGATGACTAGGTTATGGCTACTGCCATTGATAATTTTTTAATGGAAATAGAAGAAGATTTAAAAAACTTTAGAAATGGTGATGCAGTTAGGATCACAGGAAGAGCCGAGAATTTTCTTTTGGATCATGCTGATGAGATTGAAAAAGAAAGTGATGAGATTTTCGATCTTGCTTTTGATGTTCAAACAGAATTTGCAGAACTAGAGTCAGGTGCAGATAATAGAAAAAGATTAGCTGAGATAAGAAGGCTCTATAAAAAGATAAAAAGTATCCAAGAATCACTTGAAGATTAAGATTAAATTTTATAAAAATTCACATAAAAAGACGAAGTCTCATGACCTCGTCTTTTTTTAGAAATTTTTATTTTTCGATTACCTCATAACCCATGTTTTTTAAAATTCCTGTTATAGAATTTTCTGGTACAAGGTGGGCTGATCCAACTAGGATGAAGTAGGTGTTTTTGCCATCTTTCTTTAACATGGCGTCAATTTTTTGAGCCATCTTCTTGTCCCTTTCACTTAAGAGGGCCTCGTTAAACTTTTCTGAAGCTTCATCGCCAGGCCTTGAAAGGATTTTTTTCATCTTGTCCCTGTCGCCCGCTGACCACGCAAGGAGCATCTTGTCCACTCCCTCATTTATATTCTTGTAGCCATTTCGCTCAATCTCGCTAGTCACAGATTCAATCATCTTTATATAGGCATCTTGGTCAAAGTTTGCAAGGAGATTTGCTTGAAACTCCATGGACTCAAGCTCTCCAATTTCAATTTTATTTAAGAGACTCATGGCAACAAAGTAGGATTCAACTCCAAAGGAAGCCTTAGGAGCATCAAGCCTTGGGTCCACAGATAGGGTGTTGTAAACTGCCCATGGTTTAAGCTTAATTAGCTTGTCTTCAGTTAAGCCAAAGCCCTTGAAGATTCTTAGGACTCTTGCGTAGAGTTCATCGCCTAGGTCATCTTTTAGGTTTTTTCCATCCTTGTAATAGAGTTTTTCTTCCATCTTCTTAGCTTCTTTTTTGTTTGTAGTGTCAATTTCCATAAAGAGCTTGTCGGAAGACTTTAGGGCATTTAAAATTTCCTCATCAATAGGATAAATCCAGTCTCTGCCCACGTGGATAGACCCTAGCATGTAAATTTTATTCCCCTTGTTGTTAACTTCATAGAAGAAGCCCTTAGAAGTCTTTCCCTCATCTTGGAGGACCTTATTGACAGCCCTCTTGTAGAGGCAAATCATCTCCTGGAAGGGGATTTTTTCCTTTAAGTATTTTTCGTCAGCTGAGCCCAAGAATATTTTAGAATCTCTCAGGTCCTTTATATCAAAGGCATTTTTATTTAAAAGTTTTGAAATTGAATTTAAGACTTCAAGGCGACTTAAGTCCTTGAAGGCAAAGTCTCCACCAGTTTTTAGTCCACTTTTTTCAAGTTTATCTTTAGAAAGCTTGTAAGTTTCTCTTGCATCATCAAGAGCCACAGCTTTTCTAAAGTCCCTTCCTTCATAAAAGGTCTTGGCAGGTAGGATTCCCATGAATTGAGCATCGCTAAGGTCCTTAACAGCCCATGCTGAGTAGGAAGGCGATGGATTTTTCTTGGAATCAGATTTTGATTTGACCTCGTGGGCCTCCTCAATTTTTTTGTCCAAGGTATTTTGTGGATTTTTATCTTCTGCATTTGCCTTAACTTCTTCCACCTTTATCTCAACTACTTGAGGCGCAAGTTTCTCATCAGCTGCTAGGGTTGGACTTATTAAAAGTGGTATAAGACCAAGGCTTAAAAGTAGATTTTTTATTTTTTTCATTTATTTCACCTCTTGGTAAATTTCCCTTAGGTTTTCTATTAGTCTTTCATTGGAATCATCATCTAAGATGCAAAATCTAAAATATGATTTGTCTAAATTTTTAAAAGTTTCGCAGTTTCTTACTACAAGGCCATTTTTCATGAGTTTCTCACGAAGAATCCTTGCGTCAGGCCCCCTTAAAATCTTTACCAAAATAAAGTTGCCATAGGATTCGAAGGCCCTTAGGCTTTCGATTTCTGCAAGTTCTTTATAAAGACCCTCCCTGCGAGTCCTTATAAAGTCGTGGACTTCTCTCATATAGGCTTCATCGGAGAACATGACCTTGCCGCAGATTTCTGCCACAGAATTAATCTGCCAGAGGACTTCCTTGTCCTTGAAAAACTTCAAAAGTCCATGATTTGATGTGAGTCCATAGCCAAGTCTTATGCCAGGAAGGGCAAAGAACTTAGAAGTCCCCCTCACGACGATTAACTTGTCGTAGGACTTTGTCAAAGATGATGAGGAAAAAGTCTCCATGTCTGTGAACTCAATATAAGTTTCGTCCACCAAGACGGTGGCTTCAGTTTCCTTCAAAATTCTTTCTATTTCAGATCTTTTTAAGATTGTTCCCGTAGGATTGTTGGGATTAGCGAAAATTAAAAACTCAATATTTTTTTGATTTATTGTTTTTATAAGTTCATCAAGATCTATTCTAAAATCATTTTTTTCTTCTAAATTGTATTCAATTATGTAGGAAGAAATTTTCCTTAACTCACTCTCATACTCAGAGTAACAAGGCGATAGGATCATAGAAGTTTTTGGAGCAAAATAGTGAATTGCATCCCTTAAAATCTCTGTAGACCCAAGTCCCAGTACAATATTTTTATCATCACAAGATGCGTAAGAAGAAATAGCTCTTCTTAAGTCCACATAGTCCACATCGGGATAAGTTGAAAGTAAATTTAAGTTTTCTTTAAGACTTTCAAGGGCCCTCTTAGATGGGCCAAGTGGATTTATATTGGAAGAAAAATCCCTAATGTCTTCAATTTTTATGCCTTCGACCTTCGCAATTTCAAAAACATTTGCGCCGTGACTATTCATTATAACACCTCATTTCCTATTGTACCCTATTTGGTAAAAAATTACATATATTATATAATAAGGGGTAAGAAGAGGGTGAGGTGGCTTATGAATAATTTTAGAAATGACTACAGTGATTTTGGATCCAAGGAAATCTACCAAGAGATAGAGAAGATTTTTGATAAAAAGATTTCAGGCTATGGGACTGATGAAATATCAAATGAAGCTAGAGACTTAATTTTAAGAGAAATTGGAAGAGAAGCAGACATTGAGTTTGTGTCTGGAGGGACTGCTACAAATATTTTGGCGACGACCTTTGGTCTAAGACCCTATGAGGCAGTTTTATCTGCATCAACAGGCCACATAACCCACCACGAGACTGGGTCTATCGAAGCCACAGGCCACAAGGTTGTAACTCTAGAGACATCTGATGGAAAGTTAAGGGCTGATAAAATTAGAGAACTAATCGAGGACCAGCCAGGAGAAATTGATGTAAGGATAAAAGTTGTCTACATTTCTCAAACTACTGAAGTGGGAACAGTTTATTCCATAGACGAGATCAAAGAAATTTATGAAGTCTGCCAGGAAAAAAATTTGTATCTTTATATTGATGGGGCAAGAATTGCCCATGCCATGGCTGCAAATTCTAGCAAACTATCTGACTACGCCAAGTATTCTCACATTTTTTCCCTTGGTGGAACAAAAAACGGGGCAATCTTTGGTGAAGCCCTAGTGATTTTAGATGAAAACTTGAAAAAAGATTTTAGGTATTACTTGAAACAAAGGGGAGCCATGATGGCAAAGTCCTTCTTAATTGGCTTGTCCTTCAAGGTTTTATTCCAAGATGGACTTTATTATGAAAATGCCAAGAGGGCCTATGACATGTCAAGAATCCTTGTTGAAGGTCTAAAGGACCTGGGAAGGGACCCAGTCTTTGCTGAATCCAACCAAGTTTTTATAAAATCTAGCCCAGAAGAAATTGAAAAATTGAAAGAAGAAAATATTTTTGAAATAGAAAATGCCAAGGAGTCTATTATTAGACTTGTGACAAATTACAGGACAAGTGAAGAGGAAGTAAGAGGATTTTTAAATTCTATAAATAATTAGGAGGAATTATGTTAGAAAGAAATATGACAGTTGAAGCTGCAGTAATGGAAAACCCAAAAGTCTTAAAGGAAATCCAAAAGCTTGGAGGAGAATACGACTTTATAGCTATGGAAAGTCTTGAAGATGCCCTAAAGTCTCTAGGGGAAGACTACGACCTATTTATCAAAAAAGTTGAAGGTCAAGCTGACTTCAAGGACATGGATAGGGTTAGAAAGATGTCTAAGGAAGAGATAATCAACTACATTGTAGAAGAAATTCACCCACAAGAACTTGCTACAACAGAAAAAATTGACGAAATCTTTAGGGGAGCAATTAAAAAATATTACAGGGAAAGAGGAGAGCAACTCTTTGTAATTTATGAAGTCCTTCTTCTTATCAAGGCAGAACTTGTTTCACACTTTTCCAGCGAAGAAGAGTTTGAATTTAAGGATGCTCTTGCAGGCAAGAAGGTTGACTTTGAAAACCTACTTGCTGAACACGAAAAGACTATTGGCCTCTTTGACAGGCTCAAGTACCTAACTCGTGACTACAAGATGAACGCAGAAGAGCCAGAAATCAAGGAACTCAACAAGCTTATGGGAGACCTTGATGAGGATATGAGAAGACACATTTATATAGAAAACGAAATTCTATTTAAGATGTAAGGTCTTAGATTTATAAATTTTATAAACAAATAAAGAATCGAGAGTGGCACTGGGGAGTGTAAAAATATAAATGGTTTAGCTTTGGCTAGACCATTTTTTATTGTTCCGTAATAGGCTTTATATTATTCCTTTTGCCTTGATATCCTTCCGTAGGATAAAATTTCCCCATAAAAATAATTTTTACGCATAAAATATGGTATAATTTATGCGAATTGGGGAGGTTTTTATGCGTAAATTTGATTATAGTTTAGTGAAAGAAAAAAAATGGGATGCTGAAATCTTAAATTATATTTCACAAATTAGCGAGTATAAGGGAAGGCAAGAATTATACTTAAGTCAGAAGCCGACAGTTCTTGATAATCTAGTAGAACTTGCCATTATACAGAGCACTCAAAGTTCCAATGAAATCGAGGGGATAAGAACAACTGACTCTAGGATAAGGGATTTAGTCAAGAAAAAAGTTGCTCCCAAAAATAGAGATGAAGAAGAAATACTAGGTTACAAGGAAGTTCTCTCCACAATTCATGAATCTTTCGAATATATCCCAATAAATTCAAAAATAATTTTACAACTTCATAGAGACCTCTACAAATTTTCAAATAAATCAATTGGTGGAAAATATAAAAATTCGCAAAATTATATTTCAGAAACAAAAAAAGATGGGGAGACTATAGTTAGATTTAAGCCTCTTGACCCCTTTGAAACTCCTCAAGCAATTGAAAAAATTTGTCAAGAGTACAACAGAGAAATTGACAAGGGAGAAGTAAATCCCCTAATATTAATTCCAGTTTTTATTCACGACTTCTTGTGCATTCACCCATTCAACGATGGGAATGGAAGGATGTCGAGACTTTTAACTACTTTGTTGTTATACAAGTTAGGATATGTTGTAGGAAGATATATAAGTCTTGAAGAAAAAATAGAAAAAACTAAGACAAATTACTATCTGGTCCTAGAAAAAAGTGGTGTAAATTGGCATGAAAATAGTGAAGATCCAACATATTTCATAAAATATATTTTAGCTATTATACTTGCTGCCTATAGAGATTTTGAAGACAGAGTAAATATTTTCGACACAAAGTTATCAGCACTTGATCAAGTTTTAAATGCTATTGATAAAAAAATTGGAAAATTTACCAAGAGTGAAATCATGGAGCTTGCTCCAGAAATTAGTAAGTCCTCTGTAGAAAAATCTCTAAAAGAATTATTAGAAAAAGATATAATTGAGAGACATGGAATTGGAAAGGCAACCTATTATACAAAAAAATAATTTATTTAGGATAAGATTAAACTCTTGTCCTTTTTTATTTGCAAGAAATCTTATCCCGTAAAAATTATTCTTTCCCGTAAAAGCAAGAAAAATTATGTGATTTTTGAGGATATTAAGAAGTCTTATCAAACACTTGTAAAAAAATTCTCTTAGTGTTAAGATAAAAATAGAGAACACCCCTAGGGGGGTATGGGAGGTAATATGGAAAAGAAATTTGATGTCAGAGGTATGACTTGTTCTGCTTGCGTCGCCAATGTAACCAAGGCTGTAGAAAAGCTTGATGGCGTAAGCAATGCCAACGTCAACCTCATGACCAACTCAATGAAGGTTAATTTTGATGAAAATAAAATAAATGATGAAGAAATTATAAGAGCTGTGGAAAAAATTGGCTATGGGGCAAGTCCAGCTGGAGAAAAAATAAAAAGCCAAGACAAACCAGTGGATGACAGGGAGAGAGCCCTTAAGAACAGGCTAATCTCTTCCAGCATCTTTATGCTGATCCTCATGTATATTGCCATGGGTCACATGGTCCACTTGCCAACTCCAAGCGTCTTTCATGGAAGAGAAGGTGCAGTAATTTTTGCCTTCTCGCAATTTCTCTTGGCCCTTCCAGTTGTTTACATCAACAGGGACTTTTACATCTCTGGATTTAAGGGTCTCAAGAACAGGGCACCCAACATGGACAGCCTTGTTGCCATTGGGTCCTTGGCAGCCCTTGTCTATGGAATCTTTGCCATTTACATGATGGCTTATGGATTTGGCCAAGGAGACATGGAGCTTGTAGATGCCTACAGGCACAATCTCTACTTTGAGTCATCAGCCATGATCTTGACCCTTATAACTGTTGGGAAATACTTGGAAGAAAAATCTAAGAACAAGACAAGGTCATCTCTTGCAAAGTTAATGGACCTTGCCCCAAAGATGGCAACAGTTATAGAAGATGGCAAGGAAGTCGTAAAAAATATTGAAGATGTAAGGGTTGGAGATATTTTACTAGTAAGGCCTGGAGAATCTGTGGCAGTTGATGGCAAGGTCATAGAAGGTGCATCGTCCCTTGATGAATCAGCAGTGACTGGCGAGTCAATCCCAGTTCAAAAGTCTGTGGGAGATAGGGTAATCTCGGCTTCAATTAACACAACGGGATCCTTTAAGTTCCAAGCAGAAAAGGTTGGAGAGGACACAACAATTTCTCAAATTATAAAGTTGGTGGACGAAGCCAACCAATCCAAGGCTCCTATAGCCAAGTTGGCAGATGAGATTGCGGGAGTTTTTGTTCCAGCAGTCCTACTCATAGCTGCTGCAACTTTTGGTATCTGGATGGCACTTGGCTACGGATTTGAAAATGCCCTTAACTTTGCAATTTCAGTCCTAGTTATTTCTTGTCCTTGTGCCTTGGGACTTGCAACACCAGTTTCTATAATGGTGGCAACAGGCAAGTCTGCCGACTTTGGACTTCTCTTTAAGAATGCAGAAGTCCTAGAAAATCTCCACAAGATCGATGTCATTGTAATGGATAAAACAGGGACAATCACTGAAGGCAAGCCAATCTTAACAGATATTGTGACAGACCTAGACCAAGCTGAATTCTTAAAAATTGCTGGGTCACTAGAAAAAAATTCTCAACATCCACTGGCTTCTGCAATCTTAAACTACGCTGAAGAAAAAAATATAGGCTTAGAGGAAATCACTAACTTCAATTCAGTTAGTGGCAGGGGCCTAAATGGAGAAGTGGCAGGAAATAAGTATCTTGCTGGAAACCTTGAATACATGCTTGAAGAAAAAATCGATCTAAGAGGCTTTAAGGCTAAGGCAGAAGAACTTTCAGGAGAGGGCAAGACTTCCATGTACTTTGCCAACGAAAATGAAGTTATGGGTATAATCTCTGTTAAGGACTTGCCTAAGAAGTCATCAAGGGATGCAATTAAGCTTTTAAGAGGCATGGGCAAGAAAATTATTATGCTAACTGGAGACAATGAAAAAACTGCAGAAGCAATTGCTGAGGAAATTGGAGTTGACGAGACTCTTGCAGGACTTTTACCTCAAGATAAAAACAAGGAAATCGACAAAATTCAAAAATCTGGCAAGAAGGTCCTAATGATTGGGGACGGAATCAACGATGCTCCTTCCCTTGCTAAGGCCGACATAGGAATGGCAATAGGTCATGGGACAGATGTGGCAATTGAGTCATCAGACGTTGTCCTAATGAGGTCCGACCTCTTAGATGTTGTTTCAGCTCTTGAACTTTCCAAGGCAACAATAAAAAACATAAAGGAAAATTTATTCTGGGCCTTTTTCTATAACACAATTGGAATTCCACTTGCAGCAGGCCTCTTGTTCCCAGCCTTTGGGATTAAACTTTCCCCAATGTTTGCAGCCTTTGCCATGAGTATGTCATCAGTTTTTGTTGTCAACAATGCCTTGAGGTTAAGAAGATTTAAGCCAAGGGGAGTGAAGAGATCCTTGGAAGAATCAAACTTTTCAAGCAAAAAAGAAAATGTAGATAAGCAAAAAGATTTGGAAAAAAGTGAAAAAATTACTAGAATAGAAGTAGAAGGCATGATGTGTGGCCACTGCGAGAAGAGGGTTGCCGATGCCCTAGAAAAAACTGGCAAGGCAAAAAATATTGTGGCAAGCCACGAAAACTCTTCTGTAGAATTTATAGACCAAGGTCTAAGTTCAGAAGAAATAAAAAATGCCATTGAAGATGCAGGTTATAAAATTATTAAAAATAAAGGAGAAGATAGTATGGAAAAAATTTTAAATGTTGAAGGAATGTCTTGCAACCACTGTGTAGCATCAGTAAGGAAAGCTCTTGAAGGTCTTGACGGAGTAAGAGAAGCTGACGTAAGCCTTGATGACAAAAAGGTAAGGGTAGAACTTGACAAGGACCTTGCAGATGAAGCCCTTGTTAAGGCAGTTGAAGATGCTGGATATACTGCAAAAATAGCAAAATGAAAGCAGACAAGGAAGTCCAACTTAGGAAATTAAAGACTGTCAGGGGACAAATTGATGGCCTTATAAAAATGGTGGAGGAAGACAGGTACTGCCTAGACGTCTCCAACCAGCTCATGGCCTCAATCTCCATCCTTAAAAACATAAACAAGGATGTCCTGACAGCCCACCTAAGGGGGTGTGTCAAGGATTCCTACTCCAAGAGCCAGGAAGAAATTGACGAGAAAATCGAAGAAATCAACACTATAATAAATAAGTTGTCAAAGTAGGTGTGATGTGAAATTTAAAAAAATATTTTATTTGTTTTTGGTCTTAATTTTTCTCGCAGCTTGTAAGAAGGATCAAAGCCATGAGATAAAATTCTCCACTGGAGAAGTTTATAAATTTGAATCTTTAAGCGTGGAAGTAATTGCAGATGAAGAAAAAATGACTACAAGAGAGATTTTTTCTTCTGAAAACAATGAAGAAAAGTTAGGAGAGATAATAAGTCTCTTGGGAAACTGTAAAGTTGTGGACCAGAGATATTCCTATGCTTCAATCCCAGGTTATAATTCTTTATTAATCAATTTTCACAATAAAGATGAGGAAGATACAATATATATGTACGACTCAGAAAGAGATGGGAACACAAATAAATTCCACTATTCCTTCTATGGAAATCTTGGCCACCAAGAAGGTCCTACACTCTTATCAGATGACGACTTGATTTCAGAAATAAAGTATATAGTTGATAAATAAAAAAAATCACGGTAATTTCTACCGTGATTTTTTAATGTTTAAAATTTTACCAGGTACAAAGGCCTGTCTTTTCTTGGATTTTCCAGAGGATTCTCAACAAGAATCCTTTTTCATAAAAGTCCTCAAGAGGCAAAGTGTAATCTCCGCCCTTATTATTCCAAATTCTTGCGTAGTAGTCCTTCATCTCTTTTGCCATAGGAGAATCTTTTTCCATCTCCACTGCAAGGTTTGTCTCAAGGTTAAAGTTATCCAAGTTTCTCCTTGTGTAGTTGGCTGATCCAAGTATGGCAAGGGGGTTCTTGTCCTTGAAGTCGAAGTAAATAAATTTTGTGTGGAACTGCTCGCCAGATGTTTGGTACCAGCGAATATTTATGTCTGGATAGTCTTCCTTTAATTCGCTTAGGGCAGGTCTATTGGGTGATCCATTTTTCTCAAGACCAAAGGCATCCTTGTTGAGGTCTGCGATGATTTTTACATCAACACCACGCTTTGAAGCTTCGCCTAGCTCTCTTAAAATCCTAAATTCTGAAAGATAAAAGATTCCAAGATTTATCTCGTCGCCCTTCTTTGTTTCCTTAATATTTTTTAAAATTTCATCATAAATTTTTCCTTCAGTGATGACCTTTAACTTGTAGGGAGAAGTGACTTCTTCCGCCTTGAAGTTTTCTATTACACTAGGTAATTTGTCAAAAAATATAGATTCAGACTTAATTAAATCCTCCATAGACTTGCCACGAAAGACCATTGCCACGTTAGAGTGGTGGGCTGATGGGTCGTGGGGATTTGCTGATGCAACTAGGGCTTCCTTTTCTGAAATCAAGACCTTCCTGTGGTTGCCCTTGAAGTTGGCAAGTTTTAAAATTGACCTAATATTTACCTTGTCGGCATCTTTGTCAAAAAAGTTTTTGATCCAGCCGCCACCAGATGTCCCAAACCACTGGAGGTAGGCCCTGTAAAAGCCAGAAACTAGGGCGTTGGAGTCACGCATCTTATTTAAGTCAGTAATCACCACATCAATTCCATTTTCACGAAGTCTTTTTAGATTATCTTCTTCATAGGCCCCGTAAAAATTATTTATGGGGTCTGTGACAAATAAAATTGGCATGGCAGGATTTTCCTTCTTCTTTGCAATTAAGAGGTCCGTCATCTCTTCCACTTGACTTGGGAAAGACATGGAGGATGGGTACTCGTCGTTAAAGAGAAAGAAGTCCACCATTAGAAAGTCCTTGGCATTTTTTATAAGTTCCATCTCACGCTTAAAGATCCTCTTCTCGTGAAGTCTCTTTCCATCCTTTAAGTAGGTCAAGTCATATAAAAATTCGCAGTCGGCATCCTTAAAGTCAGATGACAGGTTGGTGCCAGGCGGATTTTTTGTATTCAAGCTGTATAAAATTGGAATAATAACAAGTAGTAAAATAATTATCATAATTTTCTTTTTCTTTTTCAAAATCTTCTCCAAAAATTAAAATCAGTTTTTGGGAATTAGGTCTTGGACCCTTGTCCCAGTACTTCCATATTCTCTATCAAATTTAATATTATACTTTCCTGTGTCTGGATATCTAAGATAATAAAAAATTTCCTCACCGTTTCTCAAATTTTCATTTTTGCTCCACCCAATACTTGGATTGTGAAGAATCTTTTCTATCTCTTCTCTGTCCTTCTCATTTTTTAAACTTACAATTTTTGGATATTCAAGGATTTCTATCTCAGCCTTGCCAGATCCATCGTAGCCAGTGAAGTGAAACTGGACTGTGAGAGGGTCCATGGTCACATAGGCGTCAGGCTTTCTTAGCTTTAAATGATAAAAGCAAGTGGAAAATATTATTAAGATTGCAAAAATTATAAAAGCCACATTCTTTTTATTTCTTAAGTCCTTCTTAGCCATCAAGAGTCCCTCCTTTTCCCCTATTATATCAAAAATATTTATAAAAAATTAAAATAATTGACAAGTGTTATAGACTGTTATATAGTGTTATGTAACAAGGAGGCAAAATGAAAATTATTTTAATAAATGGATCCTCAATTCCTCTTTATGAACAGATAAAGAATGCTATAAAAGAAAACATTTTAAAAAACAAGGTTGGAGAAGGAGAACAACTTCCTTCTGTAAGGACTCTTTCCAAGGACTTAAAGGTAAGCATCTTGACAGTAAAAAAGGCCTACGACGAACTAGAAGAAGAAGGATTTGTTGAGTCTAGGCAGGGACTTGGAACCTTTGTGGCCAGTAAGGACTCAGAGGTCAAGAGAGAAGAAATGCAAAAGGAATTGGAAAATCACTTGCAAGAAGCCATAAAATTATCTGTTGATTTAGATTTAGATAAGGAAACAATTTTGGAATTATTTGAATTCTTATACAAGGAGGGCTTGGACTATGACGAATAAAATTGAAGTTAAAAATTTGAAAAAGACTTATGACAATTTTGTCTTGGGAAAAAATTCCTTTGAAATAAAAAAGGGATTTATCACTGGATTTATTTGAAAAAATGGAATGGGAAAGACAACAACTATAAAATCTCTCTTGTCCTTAATAAATTATGATGGAGAAGTATTTGTGGACGGAGAAGATGCAAGGAATTTAAATTATCTTCAAGATGTGGGGATAATTATGGACGATTCCTTCTTGTCAAAAGACTGGAAAATTTCCATGGTCAATGAGGCAATGAAGTGTGGCTATGAAAATTGGCAGGAAGATAAATTTTTTTCATATATCAAAAATTTTGGCATTGAAAAAAATAAAAAAGTTAAAGAGCTTTCTCGTGGAATGAAAATAAAGCTTATGTTTTCTATAGCCCTTTCTCACCAGGCAAATCTCTTGATTTTAGATGAGCCAACAAGTGGACTTGACCCAAGTATGAGAGATGAACTCACAGATATTTTAAAAGACTTTGTAGAAGATGAAAATAACACAGTGCTTTTTTCCACACATATCACTGAAGACTTGGACAGGATTGCCGATTATATAATTTTTATCGACCAAGGAAAGATTGTCGAAAATTCTAGTAAAGAAGATTTTCTGGAAAAATATTTGGTTTTAAAGGGAGGGGAAGAAGATAGAGAACTTTTAAAAGATTTTGATCTTCTTGGCATAAAATCTTCAGACACTTCCTTTGAAGCCCTTGTAAAAAATATAGATATAGAAAAAATTCCAGATGAATTAATTCTTGAAAATCCAGATATAAATAAAATTTTAGTTTTATATGGGAGGAAGAAATGAAGGACATTAAAAAAATTATGAGGCTGGATTATATTTCAATTAAGCCCTATTTCACAATAAAAAATCTTTTAATAATGCTTATACTCTATTTAGTTTACTTTTTTATGACGAAAAATCCACTAATAGCAATCTCAATGCCCCTATTGTTTGCCATGATGTATTCCTCTTATCCTTTTCTTGTGGGAGACGAAGCTGGTATAGATTCACTTTACAAAATTTTTGGCATAAAGGGAGATAAAGTTGTGAAAGGAAGATATGCCTTTGCCTTAATTTTATTTATGGCAGCTATAATTATAGGACTAACATTTTCAATTGTAGCATCATTTTTTGTGAAATTTGATATAAAAATTGTCCTTCCAATTGTCGGGTCTTTCTTTATAGTTTTTGTTTTTTTGATTTCTATGCAGTATCCCCTTTACTTTAAGTATGGATACAAAAAGGCAAAGACACTTTCAGCTATTAGTTTTGTGGTAATTGCTCTAATTTCTTTGTTAAGTACGACCTTCAGAGATTATTTAAAAGACCTACTTAATTTAATGACAAATAATAAATTAATAAGCCTTTTAATTATCCTATTTATAATTTTTACAATAATTTCTATTTCGATAAAGCTTTCAGAAAAATTTTATAAAAATAGAGATTTCTAAAAAAAAATAAGGTGTTGGAAAAAATCCAGCACCTTTTTGTTTTGTAAAACTTTATTCGTCGAAGCCACCTGTGTAGAGTTTGTAATAAATTCCCTTTTGTTCAAGTAGGTCAGCATGGTCGCCTCTTTCGACTATCTCACCATTTTCCAAGACGATAATTACGTCTGAGTTCATAATTGTTGAGAGCCTGTGGGCGATTACAAAGCTTGTTCTCCCCTTCATGATTTGGTCCATGCCCTCTTGGACAATTTTTTCTGTACGAGAGTCAATTGATGATGTTGCCTCGTCTAGTATCATAACTGGTGGATTGTAGATTTCAGCTCTTGCAATAGAAAGAAGCTGCATTTGTCCTTCAGATAGTTCGCCACCTGAGCCACTTATTATGGTGTCGTAGCCATCCTTTAGGTTCTTGATAAAGTCGTGGGCCTTGGTCCTCTTTGCTACTGCGAGGGTTTTATCCATGTCCACATCTTCCACAGAGTAATTTATATTTTCTGCAATAGTACCTGTAAAGAGGTGGGTGTCTTGGAGGACCATTCCAAGGGATGAACGAAGGTGGTCCTTCCTAATCCTTTTAATGTCTATGCCATCAAAGGTAATTTCGCCACTGTCGATTTCATAAAACCTATTTATGAGGTTGGTAACAGTTGTCTTGCCGGCACCTGTTGCTCCAACGAAGGCAACTTTTTGACCAGGTTTTGCATAGAGATTTATATTTTTTAGGATTTTATTTTTTCCATCGTAGGAGAAGTCAACATCCTTAAAGCGAATGTCTCCCAAGAGTTCTCTGTACTCATCAGTCTTTAGGTCATGCCAATAATATTTTTCTTCTCCATCAACAACTTTTATAACTTTTTCAACTTCTCCAGAATAGTCTTCTGGCTCAACTTCAAGAAAGTCAAAAATTCTTCTGGCACCTGCTATGGCAAGGACTACAGAGTTTATGTTGCCACCAATTTGTCCCATGGGACCTGTAAGAGTCCTTGAAAGTTGTAGGAAGGAAGCAACAACACCAACTGTTATCCCAAAGCCACCGTGGACTGCCATGAGGCCACCAATTAGGGCAAAGAGAATATATTGGAAGTTTCCAATCCCAAAAATTATTGGGAAGAGGAAGAGGCCCAGCCTATTGGCTATCATGGTGTTTTCCATGAGCTCTTCGTTAATTAGCCTAAAGTCTTCTCTTGCAGCTTCCTCGTGATTAAAGACCTTGACAACTCTTAGGCCATCAATCATCTCTTCGATGTAGCCATTAGTCTTGGCAAGAGATTTTTGCTGGTTCAAGAAGAAGTGAGAGGACTTGCCCCCAATTGTATTCATGGTAAAAATCATAAGTCCAACTGTTAAAATTATTATAAGTGACAAGAAGAAGGATTGTGAAAACATGGCGATTAGGACCATGATAATTGTCATGGCAGAGGACACAAAGGACGGGAAGGACTGGGCTATCATTTCCCCAAGGGCCCTGACATCATTTGTGTAGTAGGACATTATGTCTCCGTGACTATTTTGGTCGAAGTAGGATACAGGTAGGGCCTGCATCTTCTTAAACATAGTCTTTCTCATTTCCCCAAGAGTTGATTCAGATATTGCAACCATAAGTCTTGAGTAGGTGAAGGAGCAGATAACTCCAATTGCCAAAAATATTCCCATCTTAATTAGCATGGATAACAAGTTAGAGAAGTCAGGGTTTGAACTATTTACCAAGGGCATAATGTAGTCGTCAATTAAAAATCTCATGAAAAGTGACACAGAAATTGTGGCAAGAGATGAAATTATTACCATTAGAGCAACTCCTAGGAGCTTAAACTTATGCCTTTTAAAGATAAAGGAGAATAATTTTTTTGCTGCCGCCTTGTTTTCTGGAGATGTAATTTTTGTCTTATTCTTCTGCATCAAAATCACCGTCACTTTCTTGAGTTTCGTTAATTTCCCTATAGATTGGACTCTTTTCTATAAGTTCTTCATGTCTTCCAATAGATTCAATTTCTCCAAGGTCAAGGACTAGGGTGTAGTCAGTGTTCTTTAGGGACTTGATCTTTTGTGAAATCAAAATCTTTGTCATATCTGGTCTTAATTTATTCAAGGAAGAAATTATTTTCTCTTCAGTCTTATTGTCAAGGGCAGAAGTTGAGTCGTCCATAATCAAAATCTTTGGATTCTTTAGGATTGACCTTGCAATAGAAATTCTTTGCTTTTGACCACCAGAGAAGTTAGTCCCACCCCTTTGGACCTTCATGTCCAGGTCTTTTTCAGGGTCAATGAAGTCATCACAAGAAGCAATGTAGAGGGCTTCTTTTAGTTCTTCATCAGTAAGGTCGTCGCCAGCCCACTTTAGATTTTCACGTAGGGTTCCAGTGAAGAGTTGGTTTTTTTGTAGGACCACAGAGACTTGGTCACGAAGGGCAGGAAGGTCATAGTCGCGAAGGTCTTCGCCTCCCACATAGACAGTCCCACTTGTGGGATCAAAGAGTCTTGCGATTAGGCTAATAAGTGTGGACTTACCAGATCCTGTTGGACCAATCATTCCCACATAGTCGCCAGAATTTATCTTTAGATTAATATTTTTTAGGACAGATTTGTCTAGGTCGCCAGAGTAGGAGAAAAAGACATGGTCAAAGACAATTTCTCCATTCTTTACTTCCTTAACAGGGTCATCTGGGCTAACAATAGAAGGTCTAGTTGCAATAACTTCATTGATACGTCTTATGGAGTTTCTCGCAATTGTAATCTGAACGAGAATCATTGACAACATAAGAAGGGAAATTTGAATTTGAATTGCGTAAGTAACAAGACCTGTCAAGGCTCCAGTTGTCATCTTGCCAGCCACAATGAAGTGACTTCCCAACCAGGCAATTAAAATTGCCATGAGATAAGTTGAAAAATTCATAAGTGGGTTTGCAAAGGCAAGGAGCTTGGAAGCCTTGATGTAATTATTTTGAAGGTCATCAGAGACCTTGTTAAACTTTTTGATTTCCTTATCTTCTTTTACAAAGGACTTAACCACACGGATGGCAGATAAGTTTTCTGATACATCGGTGTTAAGCTTGTCTGTAATTTTAAAAACTTTTTCAAAAATTGGATAGGCTCCCTTTATAATAAGCCCCATTCCAATGCCAATTAGGGGAATAATAATTACAAAAGTTGGAGCCAGGTCCCTTGAGAGTCTAAAGGACATGATAAAGCAAAAGATGAGGGTAAGGGGCGAACGAATTGCCATCCTTATAGTCATTTGGAAGGCCATTTGCACAGCTTGGACATCAGTTGTCATACGGGTGATAAGGGACCCCGACTTAAACTTTTCCATGTTCTCAAAGGAAAAGTCTGTTATGTTTTTAAACATAGATGCCCTCATGTTTTTGGCAAGGCCACTTGATGCCTTTGTGGCAAGATAGCCCGAGATCACTCCTGTGGCAAGGGAGATTCCTGCTGCTATAAATAAAATTATTCCGTATCTAATTATATTGCGAGAGGAATTAACCAAGATCCCCTGGTCTATTATCTTTGTCATGAAGAAGGGGATTGATGCATTCATCAAGACCTCTAGCAAAACAAAAAAAGGCGAGAGCACTGCATACTTTTTATACTCGCCTAGGTTATCGAAAACTACTTTTAACATATAACACTTCCTAATACATATTTAACATTAAACACTTACCCAAAATTTAAAAGCTAAAGCTAAATTAAAAATCTAAACTTAAAATTTTTAAGAAACTCTTATTAATTTGTAATTATTAGAAATTTGTAATACTATATAAGTATCAAACAAATGGAGGGATAACATGACAGACAATAAAAAAGAAAAAGATTTAATTGAAAACTCAAAAACTCTTTCTGATGCAAAGAAGAAAGAAATGAAAGCTAACATGGACCAACAAAAAGAAATCAACCACAGTGATAGAGCAGATTCTGATCTATATGCAAAGACTGCAGGTAAAGATCCTGAAACAGGAATCGAAATTCCAACAGAAGAATCAGTTGAAGAAGCTAAAGAATGGGTTGACAACGAAAACAGAATGTAATTTCATGGCCTAGGGATAGGCCTTTTTTTGTAAAAATTATAGGAGTTTTAATGGATAGCAAATTTTTAAACTGGCTCCTTGGCATAAGGAACGAAGTCTTAAATAGGTATATGATTGCCATAACCCACCTGGGAACTGGGGGAGCAATTTGGCTTTTTACAGTTTACATCCTCTTCTACCTGGGCTTTAGGATTGAGAGCATAAATGTAATACTTGCCCTAATCTTTAACGGCATAGTTTGCAACCTCTTATTAAAAAATATTTTAAAGAGAAAGAGACCCTCTTGGATAACAAAGGTGGAACTCCTTATAAAGGATCCCACAGACTTTTCCTTTCCATCAGGTCACGCATCATCATCCTTTGCTGCAGCATTAACAATTTACTTCTACTTCAGGGGGATGGGGATTTTCTTCCTTGTTATAGCAGCCCTAATTGCCTTCTCAAGGATCTACCACTTCGTTCACTATCCCAGCGACGTAATCATAGGGGCAATTATTGGAATATTTATCGCCCTTGCTACAAAAAACTATTACGACAAATTTTTATTAGACTTTATGCAAGTAAATCTACCCTTCTTATTTGGACCTCTTCCTAAGGTCTGAGAAAAAGCCAGTGATTAAACTTGCACATTCTCTTTCCAAGATACCATACTCATAATTAATCCTGTGATTAGTTATGAGTTTTTCTATTTTTTGGTGAGAAACCACAGCGCCAAACCTCTTGTTGCGAGCACCAAAATATAAATTTTTTATGCGAGCATTTAAAATTGCACCAACACACATTAGGCAAGGCTCAAGAGTGACGTAGATGTCGCAGCCTTCAAGATGATAAGAATTTAGATGCCTTGCTGCCATAGATATTGCCATTATCTCTGCGTGGGCTGTGGGATTTTGCAAGTCCTCTTTTTTATTGTAACCATATCCAATTATTTTATTATTTTTAACAACGACGCAACCAATGGGCACGTCATCTGATAAGAGAGATCTGCGACCATAGCGGAGGGCCTCTTTCATAAATTTAATTTCCATAAAATTATTATATCAAATTAAAGAAAAATTTAAGTTCCTTGTAGTTAGATTTATTCTAATAAAATAATATATGAAAAATTAAGCCTATGTTATAATATAAAAAGTAATGATATTTTCTTAAAAATAAAGATATAAAGGAAATCATATTTAAAAACTTAGCAAAAAAAGATTTAGAATATTTATAAAAATCGAAATAAAATTATTTTTGAAATATAAGAGCTGGAAACCAGCAGGAGGGACAAATGACTTTTAAAATAATATCCGACTCCTCATGTGACTTAGATAAAGAAACTTTAAAAAACTTAGACGTAAAAGTTTTGAGAATAAAGGGAACTGATGAAAAGGGCGAAGACCTTCCAGAGGACCTTACTAACAAAGAAATCTATAAAAGGATGAGAGAGGGCGCATTTTTTAAGACAAGCCAGTTAACTTATTACGACTACTTCAAAGAGTTTGAAGAATCTGCAAAGGAAGGCAAAGACATCATTGCCCTAACCCTATCTTCAGGCCTAAGTGGTACCTATCAAAATGCCTGCATGGCAAAAAGAGAAATTGAAGAAAAGTATGACATTAGAGTTGAAGTAGTGGATTCACTTGCAGCTTCAGTTGGCTTCGGACAAATTACTTACTTTGCTGGACTAGCTGCCAAAAATGGAGCGACTTATGAAGAAGTCCTAGACCTACTTAAATTTTTGGTGGAAAAAACCAAGCACATCTTCACAGTTTACGACCTAAAATATCTTTACGAGGGTGGAAGGGTTTCAAAGACCAAGGCAAAAATCTCAAGCGTCTTAAATATTCTTCCAATACTAGAAGTAGACGAAGAGGGAAAACTCTTTGTATCAGAAATGGTTCGTGGCAAGAACAAGTCCTACAAGAAGATGATGGAAATGATAGAAGAAAGAACCACATCAGATGGATCTGATACTGTCTTTCCAGTATATGCTGACGACATAAAAGTCCTTGATCCACTTATAAAAAAATTAGAAGAGAGGGGACACCACAAGTTCCTGCCTCTTGAAATAGGACAAACTATAGCAGCCCATGTAGGACCAGATATCTTTGGCCTAGCCTATCTTTCTGAAAACATACCAGGGGAATTTAAAAAGTATTTAGATTGATTATTTTTAAAATATAAAAATAAAAAAAGACGAGGAAAACATTTAGAAATCCTCGTCTTTAATTTTTAAAATTTTATTGAATCGACTTTATCCTCTCCACCTGAGGCCTTAATATCTTATTTCCCATGGCATTGCAACTTTTTTATAAAAACTCTTGAGGGACTTTTCTTCCAACCATAACACCTATAGGCGAGAAGCCTCCATATACTAATTTCATTTCAACTAGTGAAAAACCATATCCTTCAATAAAATCTTCAAAATCTTTTTTATCCCATTCCTGGTAGACCTTAAATCCTGAAAAAGCCGTGAGGGTTTTTAAAATTTGTTTTTTCATTCCCTCCTTCCACAAAAAGGTAGGAGCCAACAAAATGCCATTAGGCTTTAAGACCCTGGATATTTCTTCCATTACCTGGCCTGGATTAGGCATGATATGGAGGGCATTGGCGATTAGGACACAATCAAAACTTTCATTTTCATAAGATAGTGATGATGCATCAGCCCTTGCAAATTTAAGGTTTTTTCTTCTCCCCGCTTTTTTACTTCCCTAATCATTTGCTGGGAAAAGTCTGTTCCAAGCCAAGATTAACTATACTTAAAAAGGCTAAAGGACATTTGCCCCGACCCATAAGCAAGTTCAAGGACATCCATGTTTTTATCCAAGTAGGGAATAAGGTCTTTGGAAACTTGGTCATAAACTTTTTATCCTTTTTCATAAAGGGTCCATATAGTTTGGCAAACCTATCCCAAAATTTTTTATTGGTCTTATCACTCATTTTTAACAGCTCTTTAATTAAGTTCAATGCTTATAATTTGTCTTTGTCTCATTATTATACAAAAAAATGGACACACTTACTGCATCCATTTTCTGTAAAGTTTTAACTTTTTACTCTTTTTTCTTCTTTAAAGGGCTTTCATTTCCAGAAAATTATTTGCCGCCAAGAGGGCAATCATGGAGACTGGTCCAACTCTGATAATACTTCCTTCTGGGCTGGAGCCCTTGTCCCCATGTGCCTAAATATTTTTCCTGCCTTTCTTTCAGGATTATTTTAAGATATCTCTTTTAATTATTACTTCTTTTGTAGTTCCATCCCAGATGATGTCCTTGCCATCTACTAGTCCTAGTGCTCTTGCAATGTTTGCAATTGGAAGCATTGTTCTATCGTTTTTAAGGATTGGTTTTACATCACTTTCGAAGACTGAACCATTTACGATTATTTGATTTGTATCAACAGGTATTTTAACTAGGGTGTCCTTATCTTTTAAGACTACTGTCCTATTTGCCTTATCCCAGTCTACTTCAAATCCTAATGCTTCTGCTACAAACCTAATAGGTAGCATAGTTCTATTATTTGATATAAATGGTTCTACATCCATTAACGCTTCTTTTTGAACACCATTTACTGTAACTACAAGTTTTTTTGAACCGATAACTAGTTTAGAATCCATCTTTATTTTTGTTGGAACCTTTGTTTCGGTAGCTGGCTTAAATGGTTTAGTCTTCTCAGACCCACTATAGGCAAAAAAGATCGGATAGCTAGGCCTATATCTTCTATAGGAATTATTGTCAACACTTGGTTTATCAGGACTTTCTCCACCAGGAGTAGCCGGATTTTCTCCAGGACTTTCTCCACCGGGAGTCACTGGATTTTCATTTTGACTCACAAATACTAAGGTTCCATTCTCAAAATAAGTGTTGTTTGCCAATTTAGCAAGGACAATAGGCTTAATAATTTTCACACCTGATGGTAGCTTATTTATTTTTATTTCATAGCCACCTTCTACAGACTTAACCTCATAGTCCTCCTTGGGCATTTCTTGTTTTTTGTATTTTGGAGTAGGGGTGCTGGTAGCATCTAGGCCTGTAGCTTGGTTTGCAGGCTTAAAGTCTTCTTCTTTAACATAATTTAGCTTAAAGAAAAACTTGTCATTATCTCCAATTTTACCTGCACCTTGTAAACTGCTTGCAATTTTAATTGTATTGTCTTTCAATGCAGTATATTTTTTCCCATTGTGGGGATTTACTTGGTCTTTTATTCCTAAAACTTCAAAGTTTACTAGGGCCTTCTTGGTAAAATCTCTAAATAAACCTGATTTTTTACCATTTACTTTTTTATATGGAATTTTTTCCATTTCCTCTAGTTCTTTTTGATTTATTTCTTCTTTTGCTAATAAATCCTTTGCCCTTTTAATGGCTTTTTTAATATCGTCCTTTACATTTTCATCTTGATATTCAATAGCAGGATTATCGACTACGTCTTCATTAAAAGACTTCATATAGGCAGCTAATGCTTCTTTAGCCTTCTTTAGTCTTTCAGAATCTACCTTGTTTTTACCGGCCTCAGTATTTTTTTCTTCTGCTTTCTTTACTATTTGATCTATAGCATCCTTGTTTTCTGCTTGATCGATTTGTTTCTTAGCTTCTGCTTTTTCAGTATCACTTAATTCATCAAGTAAATCAATTTTAGCCTTGGCATCTTCTTTTTCTTGGAGTAAAGCTTTTTTTGCTTCTTCGCGGTTTGCATTTTCTCCTTGAGCTGCGGAAAGAATTGCATCTATAGCATCTTTATTTTCAGCACCATCAATACTAGCCTTATAAGCATTTTTTTCATCTTGATTTAGCTTGTCAAGTGCATCTACTTTAGCTTTTGCATCAGTTTTATAGTTTTCTAGTTCTTTTCTTCTGCCATCATCAGCTTTTTTGTCTTTTAATGGATTTAGACGATCTGATAAATCTTTTTTCCATTCATCTTTTACAGCATTAACTAAAGCTTCAGCATTATCTAATTCAGCCTTTGTTATATCTGCAATCTTTTTTCCTTCAAGTGCATCTATTGCTTTGTCAGCTTGGATATATTTATCAAGCTCTGCTAAACGTGCTTTTAGTTTTGTTTTTCCTTCACTTGCATTTAAAGCTTCTACTTTTTCCTTAGCTTCGTTGTATGCATCTTCGGTTTTTTCTGCTTCTGCTTTTTCTACAAGTTTTGTTGCTTCGTCAATAGCTGCTTTTTGCGTATCTTCGATTTCTCTTAGTTTTGCTCCTATCATGTAGCTACCTTGTGTTTGTGGTTCAATCCAAGCATTATTAAACATCTTTACAGAATCTATATCTGTTGTGTTATTGTCTATTCCAAAGGCAAGTTCTCCTGATAGTTTTGTAAATGCTATATAAAATTCTCCATCAACTTGGACGTTTGAAATGTTTAAGCTATTCCATCCTTCTTTTTCAAAGTTCAAATCTTTAGAATAAAGAATCTTTCCAGGTAGACCATCTATGTCATTTTTGTCATAGATTGAAATTCTGTATCTACTGTTTTGTAAATCTACATCTTTAGTCTTTGTAATATAGTAAGTTACTTCTTCAACTTGTACATCTTTGTTATTTGATATCTTGTTTGCAAAAGTTATATTCTTTTCGTCTTGTCCTGCAAGTTGTAATGGCTCTTTTTTTGTGTATCCAACATTTTTTTCCTCTTGGAAACTAATTTTTTCCAGCTTAATTTCAATTTCCTTGCTTTCTGAAATTGTAATCTCTTCTCTATAAGTTTTATATCCATCTGCACTTACAGCGATATTATATTTACCTGGAAGAATCTTATCCAAGCTTATATCTGACCCGTCTTTTTCTTTTAATACTTCTAGGTCATCTTGTTTATATATTTTTACATTTGCATTAACAGGATTTGAATCTTCATCTGAAACTTTCACATTTAATGTAGTTTCTTGTGCCTTATCAAGATAAATATCTTCTTTTAATTCAGAATTATTTGTAATAGTTACTGGTATTTCCTTACTTGCATATCCTTCTGATTCTGCTATTGCTGTATATGAACCCACAGGATGTTTGATTGAAAATTTACCTGTTCCTGCTTCTGATGTTACTGATACACCTGTTTCTTTTATTCTTATTTTCCCAACTAATGGTATAAGTCCATTGTTGCTAGAACTATTTTCAGAAGCCCTTGTCATATTTTGAAGTTTAAAAGGACTCTTGTTTTCAAATACATTTTCTGTTTGTAGGCTATTTTCTGTGTTCTTATTAAGATTTGTATTTATACTTATATCGTCAATGTACCAGCCACCACATTGTTCAGGGCTAGATGCTCCCATATCATCACCAGTATCAAGTAAAAATTTTATTTTGATTTTATCTGTTAAATATTCCTTAGGAATTTCTACACCATCAGTAAACCAAGTGTGTCTATTGCCTTTCTTATCCAACATTTCTTCATTAAGTGTGTATATCTTTTCCCAGCTATTTCCATCATCTTTAGAAATATATATTTCTCCTAAATCCTGGTTATAAGTATCGTAATCATCAGAGTATCTTTTACCAGAAGATCCAAACCAATTTTGGTAATAAATTTTTGCATCACTTAGAGTTGATAAATTCATTGTAGGTGAAATCAAACTATATTTTGACTTAGGTAACCTATGGTCATCCATATTAGTAGCCCACATATTCATACCAGGGTTTTTCCCTAAAGATTGACTTTCTGTCGGCTTCTTAAAGTTAGCATTATATTTATCTCCATACTCTAGCTTGCCAAAATCCCAAGCTAATTCTCCTGAACCACTAACACTGGTCCATCCTTGTTTTCCGTTTTCAAAATTATAGCTTAAAAATTCTTTCCCTTTAGTAAATGTTATTGATTCAATTTTAGAAGGTTCACTTGAATTTTTTCCTATTTTTGATACTGCATAATAATAGTAACTACCCTTTTGAGGAAGTGGTGTATCAGATAAGGTTATTGTCCATTTCCCAAAACCTCCATTGATATCTCCTTTTTTAACTGTCTTTACACATTCAAAAGGTCCTTCTAGCTTGTCTGACCTATATAGTTCATAAGCTGTTATCTTATCATTTTTAACTGGAGAAAAGCTAAACTTGTAGCTACCATTTTTTTGGCTTCTTAAACTTAAATATTGACTTGGTTTTTCAGGTATTTCTTTTACTGCCTCTTCAATTTTTATATCGTCTATATACCAGCCTTGTCCTTTAGTCTTCCATCCTCCATTTGCCCTAAGTCCAAACATTAAGCAAATTTTCTTACCCTTATATTCTGAAAGATCTATAAACTCATCGACCCATTTACCCTTTGATGAATTTTTATAAGTTCTTTTTAATTTCCAATCTAAGTTATCAGCACTACTGTTAGCATCAACTTCTGCAATCCAAACTTCGGCTTGGTCAAAGGAAGCATATTCTGAATTTCCAAGATCGTACCAATGTCTAAAACTAAGAACTGCATCTTTATCTGTTTTGCTAAGATCAATTGGTGGCATTACTGCTATTGTATCCTTTTTCAAATTATCTGAATATGGACCAGTTCCTATAAGTTTCTTGTCTGGCTCGTCTGATTTTATGTTTCCCCATTTCCAAAGACTTGATTCTCCTCCAAATTCAAACCCAGAAATATCTGTTTCAAAATCTTGAACATATCCTATATTCACACCATCTTTTACAACGAAACTGTATTCTTCCGTTCTAGTTACTGAGCCATTTATATCTGAACATTCAATATAATAACTGCCTGATGAAATTCCATTAAAAGTTGAAACAGGTATATCGACATTATAGTATCCATCAAGTCTAGTTCCTCGTTTTAGTTTCATTTCATATTCTTTAAAACCTTCTCCACAATTTAAGAATAGCTTTACAGAGTCTATACCAGTATTATCTTTTACATTCGCATCAAAGCTAGTTTTATATATGGTATAAACTGCGCTAATAGCCTTATGGTCTAGGCTAGGTTTTTCATGGTCTTCTCCTCTTGCTAGAAGTCTTCCAGAAAAATTTCCCATCTTATCTTTATTTACTTCTTTGCCTTTAGTCTGACCCATTGAAAGTTCAACTGCATTATAGGCATCTACTTTTCCATAGCCATAGCCATGGTTTGGACTTTCAACATAGTAATCATCTTTTAAAGGACTTGCTGTTTCGTTTAAAATTTTTTCAATTTGCTCCACACTCAAATCTTTGTTAGCTTGTAGCATTAGAGCAACAACTCCTGAAACATGGGGACTTGCCATAGATGTGCCTGTATATAATTCATACCTATTGCCTGGAACAGATGATAAGATATTTACACCAGGTGCCACAATATCAGGTTTCCATTTATTTGTATAATCAGATTTTCCTCTTAGCGAGAATTTAGCTACCTTTTCATCTTTTCTAATGGCACCAACTGCATAAGCTTCTGGATATGAACCTGGTGTTCCAATTGAATTATCTCCACCATTATTGGTTTCACTAACATTACCTGCTGAAAATACAGGAAATATCCCTGCTTCTCTCCATTTTTTTACCATATCTTGATAAAAACCATCACTAGAATTGCCTCCCCAAGAGTTATTTACAATTCTTGGTGCAAGTTCAGGATGTTTATTTCCCTTTGCATCAGTAGGTGCAAGAATCCATTCACCTGCTGCAAGTAATTTTGTATTATCAGTGTCTCCATTTTTATCAAAAACCTTTACTGCTATCCATTTTGTCTTTGGAGCAACTCCCAAAAGACTTCCTTCTTTTGAACCTAAAATTGTTCCACACACATGTGTCCCATGCCCTCTGTCATCAAATGGTTTTTCTTCAGCCCCATTTTTTCCATCAATTGTGTTATACCAAGAAGAGGCGGAAAGATTTGAATCATTTCCCCTATAGTTTTTGGAAATAGCAGGATGGGAAGAGTCTACTCCTGAATCAATTATTGCAACAACAACCTCATTGCTAGAGTCCTTTGTAAGCTCTTGAGCTTTATCTGCTCCAATTGCCTTTAAGTTCCATGGCACATGCTTGGATGAATAGCTTAAGCTTGCCTCCCTTGCTTCTGGAAAATTTTTTTCGGGTCTTTCTATTTTTATTTTTTTATTCTCTATAATTTCTTCTACATCTGGCCTTTTGGCTAGTTCTATAACTATAGATTTTTTAGCAACTATGTTTACACAATTTACTATAAAAAAAGATTTGTATGACTTAACTGAACCTTCTTTTTTATTTTTGTCTAAAAATTTCAAAATTGACTTTTGACTATTTTCAGCTAGTGATACTGACTCATCTACAATCTCTTTTCTTATTTGTTTTTGCAATTGATCTTTATTTATATTTGGATTTGATTTTTTTACTTCTGTCTTAATCTTTTCAGAATCTATCTCCTTTTTTAGTTTGACAATTACATCAACAAATTCATCATCCTTTACACTTATTATCTCTTTACTAATTTTTTCTTCGTAAGTTTTAGTGCTTGTAGCAGCATAAACCTCAATGAAATTACTAAAAATAATAGTAAATAATAAAGTAAAGGCTATATATCTTTTAAAATTTTTCATAAAAGCCTCCTTATTTTTATTAATTTTTTAAATACTATAACTATTCCGCCGAGGTCTGAATAGTTACAATGTCTTTAAAGTTATGTAGTATTGCTACTTTTCCCTTAAATTCATTTGCTTTTCTTCCTATCATATTCGATATCCATGTCTTCTCCATAACTTTAGCTTACTTATAAACGGCATCTGCTTTAAGGGCCATCTTATGGTGGTCTATTACCTGGATGCTTTTCCCATCTATGCGGGGTCCCTGGTTTTTTTCTTTCAATCTTCCTCCTTTATATTTAAGGTATAGTGACTCCTTTGATAATTATCAGAGATCTATGTGAAATTTTTCTAACTGATATATACAAGGTTGTCACTGATAACAATTCTCATTTATATATGATAGCATATTGGTCCTTCTTGTAAAGCCTTTTTTGGGGGATACAGGTAATATCTTATAAATTATTTATATTTTGAAAGGTTGATTTTCTAATTTTACTTGTCGCCATTTTTTAGCTTTTTGAAAATTTTTAGATCACAGGGGCTTTTATATATTTTCATGCTTTTGCTAATATAAGTATAAAAAGTTTTTGGATGTTTAAGTTTTATTGGAACTTTTCTCCTGCTATTTTAGGTAAATTTATTTGACTCATTTTTTGAAATGATAGGTTGTAAAATTCAATGCGACAAAAATAAAAAAAGACGAGGAAAACATTTAGAAATCCTCGTCTTTTCTCTTATACTGTTTTATAAAAATTTAAAAACAAACACAAATAATATTATTTAACATTAATAGTTACTGTTCTTTCTACTGCATTCCATTCAATATCTTGAGCTATTCCGTCAGTAGTGTTTCCATTTGTCATATTGAATACCCTTGAAATATTAGTAATAGGAAGTAGTATTCTATTATTAATATTAAGAGGTTTAGAATCCATAACTATAGTTTCACCATTTGATAAAACAATTTTATTTCCATCAATTTGAATTTTTGCAACAATTCCATCTTTTGTAAAGCTTGCAGTTCTTGTTGCCTTATCCCATTCAACTTTAGCCCCAATTGATTCAGCAACGAATCTCATAGGAAGCATTGTTCTGCTGTTTTGGATAATTGGAGCAACTTCAAGAGTAAGTCTTGTAGATTGTCCGTTAACAATTCTTTCATAAATCTTACTGTCAATTTTTAGAACATATTGAATTGGTTCAGAAATAGTTTTTGTAACCTTATTCTTAATATTATTATTTGTAGTTACACCTGTACTTAGGTTTTGATAATCCCAATAATATCTTGGTCTATAATTTGGATAAATCCAATCATAACCAGGATTTGGGCTTGGAGCTGGACTTTCACTTTCCTTTGTGCCTACTTCTATTATTTTAGGAGTAGCCTCTTTGGTTACTTTTTCAGATTTTATAGTCTTAGAAAGCACTTCGTCTCCACGAGTTTTAACAGTGTAAGTTATTTCTTTTTCACCGTCTATACCTTCTTGAATTAATCTTTCTTGTCCTTTTTCAAGAGTTGGGTTATTTTTCCTTTTAGTTTCAAAAGGAATCTTTACTTTTTCTGTAACATCCTTTTCCTCTACGTCTACAGTAACCTCTTTAGTTCCAATTGTTATCTTTTCATTTTGAGCCGGTGTTACATCAACTTTTGGTTGACCATTAGGAATATAACTTTCACCTTCAAGCTTATATTTTTGACTAGTAACTTTTTTGCCGTCTACGCCCTTTTGAGTAACTTCTTTAGTTCCAACATCTTTTGTGTCGTCTTTTGTTATTTTAGTTTCAAAAGGTATAGTTTCTGTTTTTGTAAGAGTAAATTCTTTAGGAAGACTATCAGGCAAAGCTTGTGTAGGTTTCTTTTTAATTACAAGGTCTTGTGCTGGAGAAATTATTTCTTCGTTAACTTTTTTGCCCTTTTGGCCATTATCATTTTTATAAGTTACTTTTTTCTTTCCAGGAACTCCACCAGAAAATTCTGGATTTTCACCTTCAAAGTTTTCGTCATTTATGACCTTAATTTCGAAAGGAATGTTTTCTTCAACTGTGATAAACTTTTCTTCTGCCTCTGCTAGCTTAGTACCAACCATAATAATTTTATCAACTGCTGGAGTTGTAATTTTTCTAGAGCCAGGTATTACTTCCCTAGTAGTCTCTGTTGTACCCTTATATGTTACCTTATACTTAACTTCTGCACTTCCGTTTTTTCCTTCTTGTTCAGTTGTTTCTTCTCCAAGAGGAAGTGTATCGTCTGATTTTTTAACAACTTTAAAAGGAACTGTTTCTGTAACTGTTTCTTCTTTTGTTGAAATTCTTTCTTCAGGTTTAATATAAGTTACATTTAATGGATCTGTTTCTGTAGATATTTTTCCATCAAAAGTAATTTTTATCTTACCCTTTTGATTTTCAATAAGAGTTCCATTTTCCGGTGATGTAGTGAGTCTATTATCTGCAAATTCATTGAAAGGAACCTCTTTTGTAGCTTCATTTTCATCTTTTAGGACTACAACAAGTTTAGATAAGTCTAATTTATCTCCAGAAGAATAATCTAGCTTTGGTTGTGTTTTAACAGAAATAGATTTAACCTTAGAAGAACTAAATTCCACTACAGAAATTTCTAGTTCAGCAGGAGTGTTATTTCCAGCTAAAGTAAGAGATAACTTTTTGCCATTATCTTCTTTAGTTAAAGCCTTATCTAAATCACTTCCTGCAAACGCAGGTGTGATTTTGTTTTTTTCAAAATCTGAATAAGAAACTTCCCTAGTATTTCCATTTTCATCTGTAAGGACTGCTTTTAAGTTATCAAGATCAAGCTTTTGACCTACAATATAATTAGTTTTTGTACCTTTTGCAAAAGCGATTGAAGCAACTTTTTCAGGATCAAATATAGAAGTAGTTACCTTTAAATTCTTTGTTTCATCAGACTTACTATCGTCAGATTTAAGACTAACTTTTACAGGTTTATTGTTATCGACTTCAGTTAAAACTTTTCCATTTGTAGGGTTTGTAGTTAAACCATAATGGTCAAAATCTTTAAATTCAACAGTTCTAGCTTTACCTTCTGAATCTGTTAATGTGACACTTAGAGCTGACAAATCTAATGTCTTTGCCTTTTCGTCATCTCCATCATACTTGTAATCAAGTTTTGGTTGACTTGCGATCTTTATAGATGCAATAGAATCTTTCTTAAATCCGTCATCCTTTACTTTAAAGGTTTCTCTAGAATATGCGAAGTTGTCTCCTAATGTAACTTTTATTGACTTACCATCAAGGGTTTCAACAGGGTCTCCTTGTTGTGGTTCTGTAGTAATTCCTTTGGCTTTAAGATTTTCGTAAGGGATATATTTAATCTTGTCGTCTGTTTTAACGCCAACAACAAGTCCAGTTAAATCTACTGTTTTTTCTCCTTCTTTAGAAGTGTCGTAATTCTTTTTAGGGAATGTGGAAACAAAAAGTGTTAAATCTTCATCCCTATGAGAAAAACCATGAACTTCTAAAATATTATAGTCTCGTTCTATTGGAGTATTAAAGTTAAACTCTTTGTTTTTGTCATAAGTAGGTGGAATCCATCTACCATTACTATTGTCAAAGTAACCTAGATTTGTGATTTCATAATACTTATTGTAATTACTCTTACTTCTACTTTTTATTTTTTCTCCATGTTTTACAAGTTCTAAATCAGACCAATCACTAAATTCTTGGTAAAATTTAACTTGATGGTCTTTTGACCAAATTTCTCTAAAAACTTTTGGTCCATCTATAGGCCAATTACTTGATTGCTTGAAGTCAAGTAAGCTGCCTTTTATTTCTTTTCCATTAACAATTGAGGATTCCTGCCAGCCTATAAACTTAGATCCGTCACCTGGCCCCCTTGAAACGGCTTTAGCTGCTGTCAACTTTAATTCTCCGTAAAGAGCATTGGCAGGGAGGTTTATTTCCTTCACTTCATTGTTAATTTTAATAAACTTATGTGTAAAGCTCTTTTTTTCATATTGAGCATTGAAGATAGTATCCTTTGTAAAGGTTCCCTTAAGGCTATGATCAAAGGAATCTTCTTTTGAAGGCTTATCATAGCCCTTATCAATCCAGCCCCTGTCAATATAAGCAAAATGAACAGCATAACTTAAATCCACTTCTTTAAATGTTGGAACATAGAACTTTCTTTCTGTTTCAAGGCCTGAGTCCTTGTACTTATTAAACTTTCCATGTTCACCTGAATTAAATGTGACAGTGACATAGCCATTAGGTTTTTTTTCAATTTCTTCTACGGGGTAGTAATTTTTCCCCCAACCACTGACACCTACATAAACTTTTGTATTATTTGTAGGATTTATTCCATTTACTTCCTTACCGTCAATGTAGTAACTAAGTTCATAATCTTTGTTTTTAAAATTATGGTACACATTAGCATCTACACTGACACTTTCTTTACCATCGATACCTTCGATACCGTAATCTCTATTGCCCACATCTTTTGATGCTATAAAAGTGATTTTATATTTTTGCGTTCCTGTTTCAGCAAAAATACTTGTAGGGATCACTCCTAAGATCATTATTAATGCGAGAAATAAAGATAAATATTTCTTCTTCATTCTTACCTCCTTTTATATTATTTATAAGCTGGTACTCATATAATCCCTTACATTAATGTACCTAGCTAAATTGTATATATAATTACTAATATAGTCAAGCTATATACTAAAAATTCAAGATGAAAAAAAGTCTTAATTACAAAGAAATTGTATCTTTTCAACCGAAAATAAATTCAAATTAAACTATACATATTTGGTAAAATTATAAACATTAAAAAAGGAAGTCGCGTGACTTCCTTTTTTAATATTTATCATTCATAGCCTTCTTTAAGTCTTAAAGCAGACTTATCTAGCATCTTCTTTAGGGAGTAGAGGGCAATGACAAATACCACTAGCTCTGATACCCCTGCTCCAAAGAAGAGGAATCTCACTCCAAAGAGGTGGACCATTAAATAAATGGAGATGAATAGGGATACTGATCCCCTCAAAATATTTATGATAATGGAATACTGAGGCTCTCCAATGGCTGATGATAAGGATGCAATAAACAAGTTTTGACCTGCTAATAAATACATAAGGGCGTAGATCCTCATTGGCCTAATAGAAGAAGAAATCATATTTTTGTTCTCTAAGAACATATTGAAGAGGCTTTCTGCCCCAAAGTAGGCAATGGAATACATAATTACAGAAATTATAAAGACGAAGATAAAACTCATCCTAATAATTTTTATAGACTTATCCCTTTCCCTGGATCCGTGATAGTAGGAGAGAAGGGGTAGGGTCCCGTGGCAAACTCCTTGGAAGGTTGAGTTGGCAAAGAGGGACATGTAGTTTATAACTGCGTAGGCAGAAAGGTATTCAGGTGAAAGATATTTTATTATAAAGAGGTTAAAGATAAAGACAAAAGTTGCTGTGTTTAGCTCAGAGATAAATTCTCCAAAGCCATAGATAACAGTCGTCTTTAGATAATGAAGGACTTCTTTAAATTCCATTTTTATCTTTACAAAACGAAGGTAACCCTTGGCAGCCCTGAAGTGGATAAAAAATATGAAACATGACAAGAATTGTGCAATACCTGTTGCAAGGGCAGCTCCCCTTACACCCAATTGAAACTTATCTATTAAAACATAGTCTAGAATTATGTTTGTAAGGCAGGCTGAAACGGCGCCAATAATTGCAGTCTTAGGAAAGCCATCTACCTTTACCAAGACCTCAAAGGCATAGGCGATGATGTAGAAGGGCGAAAAGAATACAATGACAGATAAGTAATCATGGGATAGCTGGAACAAAGTTGAGTCTGCTCCCAAAAAACTTATTATTTGATTCATAAAAATTATTCCAATAAGGGCAAGTATTATTGAAAAGCTAAGGATAAATAAAATTATAAAGGTAAAGACCTTGTTGGCCTCGTCCCTGTTGCCCTTGCCCAGTTCTATTCCGATAATGGTTTGTGATCCCACACCAGTTATAATTGCAATTGCAAACAAGAAGTTCACGTAGGGAACAACTATTGTTACAGCCGATAGCTCCAACTCACCGGCGAAGTTTGCAACAAAAAATCCGTCTACGATTGTGTAGATAGAAAAGACCCACATGGCAATAATTGATGGGATTACAAACTTAAAAAATTGTTTATTTAAACTCATAAAACACCTCTAACGTATTGATTATATATTAATATATTTTTTTAGGCAACGAAGCTAGACTATAAGTTATTCTATTACAATTTTTATAAGTCTTTGTTATAATGAGTTTAATAAATAGAGGGAGGAAGATTATGAAACCAATTATAGGAATTTCTGTTAACTCACTAAGAGATATTTCTCAAAATGACGTTGGACAAATTGGAGTAGAAGGCCAAGACTGGCAACTTATAGCAGCAGACTATATTAGGGCAGTTGAAAGAAACGGTGGGATTCCAATTTTAATTCCAAACATAAAGACTATGGAAGACATGAGAACAGTTTTAGATAAGATTGACGGCCTACTTTTATCAGGTGGTCACGATGTAAATCCAAGGACTTACAACGAGAGAAACTCTGGCAAGGCTGGCAAGTTCGACAACATAAGAGACCACGAAGAAATCTTTATGACAGAATATGCACTTGAAAAGGACATCCCCTTCTTGGGAATTTGTAGGGGACTTCAAATCTTAAACGTGACACTTGGGGGAACTATCCACCAAGACCTACCATCAGCAGGTTTCCCAGCTCACTCAATGAGTAACTCGCTAAGAAATGAACCCTCACACGAGCTCAAGGTCTTAGAAGACACTCCACTTTTTGATATTTTTAAAAGAGAAGAAATCTGGACTAACTCCTATCACCACCAAGGTATAAACGAACTTGGTAGGGGACTAAAGAAGGCAGCCCTATCAGAAGAAGGCCTAATAGAAGCAGTTTACTTAGAGGACAAAAAATTTGCCCTTGCAGTACAATGGCACCCAGAAATGATGTACGACGACAAGGAAATGAATATGATTTTTGAAAAATTTATTGACGCTTGCAAGTAAGTTTATAAATTTTTTGAGAAAATTAAGGGGTTGTTGCAAAAGACCCCTATATAGAAAAAAGACGAGGAAACATAAAAATCCTCGTCTTTTTGTAATTAGAATATCCCTGGTTAGACCAGGGGTTCAATTTAGCTTTAGCGATGAAAAACTAATAAAAAAAGACCTCCATGTTAAAATAAATTGTGGTTTACCAGAACACAAAAATAACAGGAGGTTTTTTATTTGTTTAATACCTCTATCTTATTTCTTTTGTTTAGTGTAAGACGTTTATAGCTCATATTAACCTCCGTGTTAGTTCTTGTCGTTATTAACATTTTACACGAAGTTAGTATGAGTTTTTATTTTTTATTTGTATCACATTTAATTTTACAACTTATCAAATGAAAAGAGAGACTCGAATTAACGAGTCTCCCCAATATTTGACATAGAGCCTTTTTATAAAAGTGATGGGATAATAAATTTTATTTTACATTAAATATATATAAAATTTACTTTTGAATGCAATAATTTTGCAGAAGGAGTGAAAGGATGAGTAAAAAAATAAAATATATTTGTAACGGGACATTAGTTGTAATTTTAATTTTAATTTTTATTTTTTGGAAAGATGTAGACTTTGGAGATACAGTTATAGTTCAAAACGCAGTTTCTTATGAGAAGGGTAAGGTTATAAAAGTTTTAGATGAAGATACAGTTGAGAGTTATCCAAATTTAAAGACTGGATCCCAAAAAGTTTTGGTTGAAATGAAAAATAAAAGGTTTGATAAACCAATAACTATAGAAAATAATTTATTTTCGGAACATTCTGTGTACTTAAAGGAAGGTTCTAAGGTAATAGTTTATGTGGACGAACCAAAGGGGATTGAGCCATATTATACAATTTATAATTACGACAGATCTGTCTCAATAGCTATTATGTTAATTTTATTTTTATTAATGTTATACGCAATTGGAAAGTCAAAGGGAATAAAATCTGCGGCATCACTTTTTATAAGTTTATATTTAATGTTTTGTTTTATGATCCCTCTAATATATTTGGGACATTCGCCAGTATGGGTTACAATATTAACCTGTGTCTTGGGAAGTATTTATTCGGTTGTAATACTTCAAGGTTACACATTAATTGGACTTGTAAACTTAATAAGTGTGTCAGTTGGATTTATATCTGCTGCAATATGTTTTTATATTTCATCTTATTTCACACATTTAAGTGGATATAATTTAGCTGATGTAGAAGGACTCTTACTTATAAATTCAAAAACAGGATTACAAATATATCCTCTTATGTTTGCAGGTGTTGCCATAGCAGCCTATGGAGCTTGTAAGGACGTTTCCGTTTCAATATCTTCTGCACTTCATGAGATATATGTAAAAAATCCTAAAATAACAAAAATAGAACTTTTTAAATCTGGGATGGTAATAGGTAAGGATATTATAGGTACTATGGTCGATACTTTGGTATTTGCATTTTTGGGAAGCTCCATAGCTACAGTTTTAGTTTTAATATCCTATGGAGTTGATTTTAATCAATTAGTTAGTTCAGATTTTTTTGCTGTTGAACTTGTCAATTCGCTCATAGGTACAGCAGTAGTAATTATAATGGTTCCAGTTAGTGCTTATCTATCAGGAGTAATCTATAAAAAAGAAAAAATCAAATTAAAAAGAAGATAAATTTACAAAATCTTTAAAAATACATTACAGATTATATTCTTTGACTTTACAATATTGTGAAATAATAATTCTAACTGAAGAGGAGGTATATAATGAAAAGGAGATTCAGTTTATTTTTAGCTATACTAATGTTAGTTTCAGTATTTTCACCATTAGGATTGGGATTTGAAGGTAGTGAAATTAGATTTAGTACAAATGTCGTAGAAGCGGCAGAAAATGATGCTCAATTAAATGAAGCAACACCAAAAGAAGAAGTTAATAATTCATCAGAGGAAGTGACACCAGGTGTGGACAATGGAACACCTTCTACAGATGATAAAGACGTACAACCAGAAGTAGATCTAAAAGATCAAAATATTATTTTAACAAATGATATATTGACTATAGGAAAAGATGGCACAGAAAGAAACTTCACATGGTATGCAAATACAAAAGAAAAAGGAAAATTTGAGTTTGCAAAACTAAATGCAGAAAAAGATTTTAAAGATGCAACAGTTCTTAATGCAACAGTTATCGAAAAAACAAATCTTTCAGGATATTCAAGTAATCAAGTAACTTTAGATGGATTAAAACCAGACACTGAATATATGTATAGATTCTCTAATGGAGATACAGTTTCTGAAGTTAAAACTTTTAAAACTGGTGGAACAGGAGATTTTAGTTTCTTTGCAGCAGGAGACCCTCAAATAGGATCACATGGATATTTAAATGGTAAAGACGGCTGGGATAAAACACTAAAGCTTTTACCAGAATTAGATTCTAATGCATCATTCTTACTTTCACTTGGAGATCAAGTAGATACTGGAAAGGACGAAGAACAATATGATGCATATATTAATAGAGAAGGTTTCAATGGATTAACTCTTGCACCAATAATAGGAAATCATGATGAAAGAGGAAATGCTCACGAAGAACACTTCAAAGTTTCAAATGTACAACATGAAGGAAAATCAAACGCAGGAAGCAATTACTATTATGTTTACAACAACACATTATTTATCTGTTTAAATTCAAATAACAAAGATTATGCAGAACACAAAGTTACAATTGAAAAAGCAGTTGCAAAAAATCCAAATGTAAAATGGAGAGTAGTAACATTTCACCATCCTCCATACACAGTAGCATCTCATGCATTAGATAAATATATTACAGATATGAGATCAACACTTGTTCCAATATTAAAAGAAAATAAAATTGACCTTGTACTAAATGGACACGACCACGTTTATACAAGAACTCATGTAATGGATGGAACAAAACCAATAATTGAATGGAAAAATGGAGAAGAAGGAAAAGCACCGAGTGAATATGTAAATCCAAAGGGAATTATATATGTTACAACAAACTCTGCATCAGGTTCTAAATTTTATGACATAATGCAAGATAAAAATTTTGAATATTCAGCAGTAAAGAACCAAGAAAAAGTTCCAAATATTTCAAATGTAAAAGTTACAGATAATTCAATTGAAGTTACAACTTATAGAACTAGCGACAAATCTGTTGTAGATAGCTTTAAAATTATAAAAGAAGATCCAACACCAGTAAAGCCATCAGAAGTTAGAGTTACTTTTAAAGTTGATGAAAATAAAGGAAAATTCTTACCAAATGAAGATGGTGTAATTCTAAATACAAGAGTTCTTCCAATGAATTTTGATAAAACAAAATTAGAAAAAATGGCACCAGAAGTAGAAGGACTTGAAGGATATAAATTTAAAGGTTGGGACAAAGAGTTTGTAGGCGAATTAGACCAAGATTTAACAATAAATGCTATATTTGAAAAAGTAGAAAAAACAGAACCAGAAGAAGATAATTCAGTTGAACCAACTAAATCAACTCCTACTCAACCAGAAAAAGATGACACAAGAGAAAAACCAATTAGACTCTTCACTAGACATTATGATCGAACAGAAACTCATCCTGTTTATGTATCAAAATCAAGTATATTCACAAAAGAAGATGCATTAAAAAAGGGAAAGGAAATTGCAAATAAAAATTTAGCAAAAAATTCTGGAAAAGCTACTGATATTGATGGACATTGGGCTAAAGATTCAATAAATTACGCACTTGAAAATAATTTAATTGATTTAATAGGAAATGAATTTAAACCTAATGACAAAACCACTAGATATACTGTTGTAAAAGCCTTGGGAAGATTCAAAAAAATTGATGTGGAAAAATATAAAGGCAAGTCTTTGAAAGATGTTGATGCAAATTCAGAAGAATCTGCTTATGTAAATTGGGCAATCAAAAATGGTATTATAGTAGGCTATGAAGATAATACTTTTGGAGGAGATAGAGAGTTAACTCGTGAAGAAATTGCGAGAATACTAAATTTATTTGCTGAAAAATTTGATATAAAAGTAAAGAATCTAGAAGCTCCTAAATTTAAGGATCAAAATAAGATTTCTGACTGGGCATCAAAAGATGTAAAAGAAGCAACAGAAAAGGGTCTATTAGTTGGACGTGATGATGGAACTTTTGGACCTAAAGATAATTTAACTAGGGCAGAAGTCGCTCAAATGATTGTAAACATGATTAAGTAAAATCATAAGTTAAAGTAAATCTCAGTGTAAGAGCTGAGGTTTATTTTTTATCCAATTCTTTATTGAAAAACAATAAAAAGTTATTGAAAATCATTAAATGAAGTTTTATTTTTTTAGGCAATATGGGAAAAATAATTGTGGATTTAGACATTGAACTTGCAAAAAACAAGATGACTCTCACAGAATTTTCTGAAAAAGTTGTAATAACTATTGCCAACCTTTCTATTTTAAAGACTGATAAGGCAAAGTCTATAAGATTTTCACCTCTTTCAGAAATTTGTTAGGTGCTAAATTGTGATGTTGGAGATATTTTGAGATATGTAAGTGATGAAGATGAGCGATAAAAAATTTAAAAAAGTGTTGACCTTTATGTTTGGAATTTTTAAAATAGTTATTTTGATTTTATTTTTTGTATCTGACAGGCGAGATCAATCTGTAAAAGAAGTAGAAAACGAATTTGGAATAGAAATTCCAAAGGGTGTTAAAATAGAAAGAGAACTTTATAAAGAACTGGATTTTCACGGAGATGGAGAAGGTGCGATTTTATTTAGCGCAGGAGAAAGTGATATTAAAGCTGTAGAAAAGGAGTTAAAGGATTATAGAGTCATAAATGATAAAGACAAAGAGGCTGCCAAAGAAACTTGTTACAATAAAGTTTGTAAAAGAGGCTTTGATCCTTCGTTGAGTTTGGATAATAAAAAAATTTTAAAGAAACTTCTAATTATAAATTTGAAAATGTATATGGAAATTTTATCGCCATTATAATTGATGAAGAAAAAAATGAAATTTTATTTTAAAAATGGAATACGTGATTTTAATAAAAGGGATTGTTGCAAAAGACCCCTATATAGAAAAAAGACGAGGAAACATAAAAATCCTCGTCTTTTTTTGATACAATGTATTTATGAAAACCGTTAAAAATACATCATCATTAACTAAATATACACTAGTTAGTTAATGATACAATTCAACTAAGATTAAACTTTAATACAGAAATATATATCCAATCTGAGCGTCTATTGTTCCCTGGCTATCATTTGCAAAATATTTTGGATTAATATCCTCCATCTTGATAAACTGTAAACACAGATAGTCCTGCGTTCTGAATATTAATAATTTCTTCTAATGTCAAAGCCTTTGATTTTGATTCCCCAACATTTCCTTTTTCTTGTAGATTCTTAGGAGTAGGAAAGGTCCTTCCAATGACCTCTGTGTGCCGAATGGGTATTTCTCACCCTCCTAATAATAAAAATACATATTATTAAATAAAAACCATTCTAGATTTTTTAAATTTTAAATTATTTTTATTCAAAATAATCAATTACACCCTTTACGGCGATGCCAGTGGCCTTGTGATAAACTACTCCCTCACAGTAGGTCCAGTTTTCTTTTCCAACTTTCTCTTTTGCCTTGTCGTAATCTTTTTTCTTGGCAATTTCTATTGTGCCTGGAATATGGTTTGGTCCCTTTTCGATGTAGACTACATCTTTTTCGTAGCCAGGAATCTCTTCAAGCTTGTGGGTGAAGTCCTTTAGTCCACTTTCCTCAGCCTTGTAAAGCAATTCTTCCATTAAGCTATCATAATTTTCTTTTACTTCACCAGCAAACATCAACTTGCCTGAGATATCATCGTCACCCCTAGCCATTTTTTGAATAGAAGGTCCATAGTTTGCTCCGTCTTGAGCTTCAATTCTTTCATCAAAGACAAAGTTTTTATCTTGATCTAAGACATATCGAAGTTCCATGGGAACAGTGTAGCCAGATTCTAGATCAAAAATTCCCTTCTTGTAGGAATAATTTTGATTAATTACAGTTGCAAGAAAAATTAATTTGCCATCTTCAAAGAAGTCCTTAACGAGATGAGTATAATAAATTTGGTAGTCGCCAGGATTCTTCATAGTTTCAATATTTTGAACTTGATTTGAAAGTAGAAGACCTAGGGCCCTGTCCCTTAAATTATCCTTTGACTCAAGGACTTTAGATTGGTCGTCTGTAAACTCTTCGTTGTGAAAAATATTTTCTTGACTCTCTCTTGCTAGCTTAACTTCTCTGGCCTCAGAAGAAATTATCACATCGCTAGGAGCATCCTCGCTCTTATCTATTGTCTTATCAGATAAAGATGTGTCCTTGAAAATTTTTTCGTAGTCGCCATCATTTAAGCTTCCCTTTATTTCTGAAAGAGAAATTTTTCCATTTGACTCGTCAAGATTTTCTCTTGCAATAAAAAGTTTTGATTTACTTTCTTCTGATGAACTTTTTTCTGCCTCTTCAACTTTATTTTTTTCTCCAAGATTCTCAGCCTCCTGAGAATTTTTATTTTTTTCACAAGATGTCAAAAATAAAATTCCTATCAAGGCAAGAATAACAATTTTAGATTTTTTCATGTCTGCCTCCTTTAACAAAATATTATAATAAAGTTAGGTTAAATACAACAAGAAATGGGGTCTTAGAGTCTTAAATTATGGTATAATAGTTGTAATTTTATTTAAGGGGGAAATTATGAGAGCCGTTATAACTGTAATAGGTAGTGACAAGATAGGTATTGTATATGAAGTAGTAAAGAAGATGGTGGAATTTGACTTAAATATTGTTGATATCACTCAAACAATTTTAGATGATTACTTCACAATGATTGTTATTGTTGATTTAACTAAGATGAACGTTGAATTCCAAGAAGTTGTTGACGCTTATGAAGAACTTGGCAAGGAGCTAGATCTTTCTATAAGAGTTCAACATCAAGGTATCTTTGACAAGATGCACCAAATTTAAGGAGCAGACATGGATAGACAAAGAATTTTAGAAACTGTAAGAATGCTGGACCAAGAGAACCTAGACATTAGGACAGTTACTCTTGGGATTTCGCTACTAGATTGCATAGACAAGGACGGGGATGCTGCCCGCAAGAAGATCTACGACAAGATCACAAAGTATGGCAAGCACCTTGTTGAATATGCAAACGAAGTTGGTCAAAAGTATGGTGTTGAAATTGTAAATAAGAGGGTTTCTGTTACACCAATTGCCCTAATCGCTGGCGCAACTGATGAGAAGGACTACATAGAATTTGCAAAGACTCTTGATGCTGCTGCAAAGGAAATTGGCGTAGACTTCATCGGTGGTTACTCTGCCCTAGTTCATGGAGAAATGACTCCTGCTGATGAAATTTTAATAAACTCAATTCCTGCTGCCCTTGCTGAAACAGAAAAAGTTTGCTCTTCAGTAAATGTTGGTACAACAAAAAATGGTCTTAACATGGATGCAGTTAAGCTAATGGGAGAAAAAATTGTAGAAGCTGCAAACTTAACTAAAGACGCAGACTCCATTGGTTGTGCTAAGCTTGTTGTTTTTGCCAACGCAGTTGAGGACAATCCCTTTATGGCAGGTGCCTTCCACGGAGTTGGAATGGGCGATGTAGTTCTTCACGTTGGGGTTTCTGGTCCTGGTGTTGTTAAGTATGCCCTAGAAAAGGTTAGGGGAGAAAGCTTCCACGTTGTTTCAGAAACTATAAAGAAGACAGCCTTTAAGATTACAAGACTTGGAGAATTAATTGGGACTGAAGTTGCCCAAAAAATTGGAGTTCCCTTTGGAACAATCGACCTATCCCTTGCTCCAACTCCAGCAATAGGAGATTCTGTTGCAAGAATCCTAGAAGAAATTGGAGTTGAATTTGCAGGTGGTCACGGGACTACTGCAGCCCTTGCCATGTTAAATGACGCTGTCAAAAAGGGTGGCATCATGGCATCTGACCACGTTGGTGGCCTATCTGGTGCCTTTATACCAGTGAGTGAAGACGAAGGAATGATCGAAGCTGCAAGAAATGGTCACATAGGTCTTGATAAGCTTGAAGCCATGACTTGCGTTTGCTCTGTTGGACTTGACATGATTGCAATCCCAGGAGACACAAAGGCAACAACTATTGCTGCAATTATTGCTGACGAAGCCATGATTGGAATTATTAACCAAAAGACTACAGCTGCTAGGCTTATACCAGTTATTGGTAAAGGTGTTGGCGACGAGGCAACCTTTGGTGGTCTATTAGGATCTGCTCCTATTGTTCCAGTTCATCCAGGCAGTGCCGATAGGTTTGCAAACCGTGGTGGATATATACCAGCCCCAGTTCACAGCTTTAAAAACTAAAAATTAATAAGAGAAGAAAAAAGAAAGAGGTGTGTTATGAATAATAATTCAAAGGACATTGAAAAATTAACCACAGAAACCACTGAGTTTAAGAGAGAAATTGGTGTCTTTGGTGGCGTAAGTATTATTGGCGGGATCATGATAGGATCAGGTATCTTCTATCTTGGCTCCTATGTTCTACAAAGGACGGGCATGAACTCTGGCCTTGCCCTTGTCTGTTGGATTATTGGTGGACTTATCACCCTATTTGGTGGTCTTTGCTATGCAGAACTTGGTACTGCCATGCCAAAGGCTGGGGGAAGAATTGTCTACTTAAACGAAGCCTACCACCCAATAGTTGGATTTATTTCTGGCTTTACTGACTGGTTAGTTGGTGGACCAGGTTCCGTTGCCGCAGTTGCTATTGCCTTGATGTCAGTTTTCAAAAGTTTCTTTGAAATTTCTGACTTTGGAATTAAGATGGCAGCCATAACTTTGATAATTGTTTTAACTATCTACAACATGCTTGGAGTTAAGGCTTCAGCAATTTTACAAAACCTATCCATGGTGGCAAAACTTGTTCCCATTGGATTAGTAATGATAGCAGCCCTCTTTGTAGGAAAGGTTAGCCCAGACCTAAGTCTTGGAACAGCTTTTGAATATTCAAGTACAAGTGGAACAAATATCTTTGGCATGATAGCCATAGCTGTTGTTGCAACTCTTTGGGCCTATGAAGGATGGACTAACTTAAACACAGTTGCAGAAGAGATAAAGGAGCCTCACAAGAATCTACCCCTTGCCCTAATAGTTGGTATTGGTGGTATCACAGTTCTTTACACTTTATTTAACTTTGCAATAATGAAGGTTATACCTCACGAAGAAATCGTATCAATGATAGATTCTGGCGACTTATATCTTGGAACAGAAGTTGCCAAGAGAGTATTTGGTCATGCAGGAGTAATAATTGTTAGTGCCGGCATGATTCTTGCCATGTTTGGAACTCTTAACGGACTTATTCTTGCTCAACCAAGGATGTACTATGCCATGGCAGTTGAAGGTCACTTCTTCAAGTCCTTTGCAAAACTTCATCCAAAGTATAAGGTTCCAACTGCTCCAATGATTGTACAATGTGTCTTCTCTTGTCTACTTGTGCTTTCATCAAACCTTGACCAACTTACTAACATGGTTGTAATCACTGGAATGATTTTCTCAGTTCTTACAATTTTATGTGTGCCAATCCTTAGGAAAAAATATCCAAAGATTGAAAGGCCTTACAAGGTTTGGTTCTACCCAGTGTCTGTAGTTATTACAGCCCTAATTTTTGCAGGACTTGTTGTCCAAGGTGCAATTGAAGATCCAATCACAGGACTTACTGGACTAATAGTCCCAATCCTTGGTGCAGTGACTTATATGATTTTTGATGCGAAACTTAAAAGAGAGAAAAACGAGGGATAAGATGAAAAAATTATTTTATAATGGAAAAGTTTATGTCAATAGAGATGAATTTCAAGAGGCAATTTACCTTGAAGGAGAATTTATAAAAGAAGTTGGAAAAACAGAAGACCTTGTAAAAAAATATGACCAAGCTGACGTAGAAAAAGTTGACCTTGAGGGCAGGACAGTTATACCTGGCCTCAACGACTCCCACCTTCACTTTATGCAATTTGGCGAAAGCATGAACCAAGTTGACATCGAAGGAGTTGAATCCATTGAAGAAATGATTGAAAGATGTAAACTTTTTATGGAGAAAAATCCTAAGAGATGCCAAAAGGGAATCCATGCCCTTGGTTGGAACCAAGACTTCTTTAAGGGAGACAAGAGGATACCAAATCGCTTTGACTTGGATAAAATTTCTACAGAAATCCCAATTGTTCTTGAAAGAGTTTGCGGTCATATAGTTTCATCAAACACCAAGGTTATAGAAATCCTTGGACTTACAAAGGACAGCCCACAATATCCTGATGGCGAATTTTTAATTGGCGATGACGGTTATCCAAGTGGGGTCTACACAGCCAATGCCTGCAACTTTGCCAAGGATGTAATACCTGACTTCACTCTCGAAGAAAGACGTGAAATGTTAATAGAGACTATGGACTATGCAGTTTCTTGTGGACTTACATCAGTTCAGTCCAATGACGTTGGTACAACTTTTATGAATGGACCTGTGGCCTTTGACCTCTTAAAGGATATTTACAAGGAAAATAAAAAAATCAGATACAGACACCAAGTTTGCTTTAACGACTTTGGCGAATTTGAAAAATATTTGTCTGATGGAGAATACTCTAATAAGGACAAGGAATATGACACAAATTATTTAAAACTTGGACCCTTGAAGTTATTTAAGGATGGGTCCCTTGGTGCAAGGACTGCCCTGATGCGTAATGGATACAATGATGACAGGGACAATCACGGACTTCCTTGGATCAAGGACGAAGAGATGAGAAAGTATGTCAAGCTTGCATCAGAAAACGACCTTCAAGTTATAACTCATGTTATTGGGGACAAGGCCATTGAAGATACAGTTAAGTGTTATGAAGATTCCTTTGTCGATGGAGAAAACAAACTTCGTCATACTCTCGTTCACTGCCAAATCACTGACAGAGAATTAGTTGAAAGAATTGCAAGAGATGACATCTGCGTAATGGCACAACCAATCTTCTTGGACTACGACATGAAGGTGGTTGAAGACAGGTGTGGCAAAGAACTTGCATCAACATCCTATGCCTTCAAGAGCCTAAAGGACCTTGGTGCTCACGTAGCCTATGGCACTGATGCTCCAGTTGAAAACCTAAATCCCTTCCCAAATATTTACATGGCAGTAACTCGTAAGGACAAGAAGGGAAATCCTGAAGGAGGATTTTATCCTAAGGAGTGCGTGGACATCTACGAGGCCATTGATGCCTACACAGTAGAATCTGCTTACGTAGAATTCCAAGAAGACATCAAGGGAAGGATCAAAAAAGATTTCTTGGCTGACTTTGTAGTCCTAGACGAGGACATCTTTACAATTGACCCAATGGATATCAAGGACATCAAACCAAGGATGACAGTGGTTGGCGGAAACGTAGTTTATAAAAGATGAGGCAATATGACTTTAGAACTTAAAGGAATAGAAAACTTAGACAATAAGGAAAGACTTGACTACATGGTGGACTTTGGCAAAGCCACAATAAAGACTGAGGCCGACATGATCGCCATGATGGCAAACATCTCTTCCATAATATTCAATGTGGTGGAAGACTTAAACTGGGCAGGCTTTTATCTTGTTAAGGAAGATGAGTTAGTCCTAGGACCCTTCCAAGGTCTACCTGCCTGCACAAGACTTGCTGAAGAAGGAGTTTGCGTGGCAGCCTGGAAAGATAAAAAAGTTATGAGGATAGAAAATGTTCACGACTTCCCAGGGCACGTTGCCTGCGACTCGGCATCTAATTCAGAATTAGTCTTACCAATCCTTGTTAAGAATGAAGTTATAGGAGTCTTGGACCTAGACTCACCAAGCCTAGGTCGCTTTACAAGTCTTGAAGAAGAAAAATTTAGAGAACTTGTAAGGGCCATGGAAGAAGAATTATCTAAATAAATTTGAGGAGCTTAGCCTCCTCTTTTTTATTATAAAATTGTAAGTCTTTTTTTGATTTCTTGTATGAATTATTTAGAAGATTTGTAATTTTTACTTGCTATACTTAGGGCATAAAAATTATTAAAGATAAGGAGTAAAAAAATGAAAAGAAATCTTAAAAGAAAAATAAGTTCAATTGTTCTAGTAGGAGTATTAGCTTTAGGCTTAGCCGCTTGCAGTAAAGCAAATGCAGCAGACTATTCAACTGGAATGGTATCCTATGAAGAAATTCAAAATGAATTTGCCCAAACTTGCAAAAATCTTACTTGGCCAGAAGGATACGAAGTGCCAAAAGAAATCGACGAAAAGAAAGACGGCTCAGTCTACCAAAAAGGATTTGGAAACACTAGAGCAAGTATGTATTGGGAAGCTGCTTGGGAAAAGGAATGGTTAAATACCTACAAAACTGATCCGGAAAGAGCAGAAAAAGCCTTAAGAGAATTAGAAAAAGCAAAGAAAATGCCTTATATGTCAGAAGCATCTTGTGATGATGCCACAAGAGAATATTTCACTAAAATGTTAGAAAAAGCTAAGAAGGGCGACCCAACAGGTATTGAAGAAAACATTAAATTAAATGCACCTGAATAAGGCCTATCTTTACTCGTCAATTGAATCATTAGAAATCTAACCCCCAAAAAATTCTTTTGGGGGTTTAATTTTACAAGCAAATATAAAAACAGTATAATCGAAAATAAATAAAGTTTGCAGTTATTACTCATGAACTTATGACCATAAAAAATTAGAATGGAGTTAGAAATGAAATACTTAACAATATCAACTATTATTATTTTTGTTGGAAGTTATATTTTTGCAAGTTATAACCTGGAGAAAGATAAAAATAAGAAGAAAAAATACTTGGGAATCATCTTAACAGTCTTGGGATGCATCTTAAAGTTTTTGAATTATTAAAATTTAAAATTAAAGCTTAATTAGAAAATTAAAATCACAGGAGACTTGCAAGCTAAGGAGGCAATATGAAAGACATAATACTTGTTGAAAATATTGAGAAGTCCTTTAAGGACAAGGAAGTCTTTTGTGATTTTTCTTTGTCTATAAGGGAAAAGACAGTCCACGCTCTTGTGGGTCCCAATGGGTCTGGCAAGACAAGTCTATTGAGGATCCTGACCGGAATTTACAAGTGCAAGGGCCATGTGGAAGTCAAGGGATCCTATGCCATGCTCCTTGAAAATGACTACCTCTATGAGGACAAGACTGGTATGGAAAATATAAATATTTATTCTCTCTACTTCAATTTTAGCAAGGAGGGCTACAAGGCCTACGCTGACATCTTGGGAATCACTGATGACCTAGACAGGAAGGTGTCAACTTACTCCAAGGGGATGAAGAGGAAACTATCTCTTCTCATCATTGTCCTAATGGATAGGGACATAATCTTCCTTGACGAAGTTACTTCAGGAGTAGATCCCATATCTAGAGTGGAAATTAGAAAAATTATAAAAATTTTAAAGGACCAAGGCAAGACCATAGTCATAACTTCCCACGACTTGTCAGAGATTGAAAAAGTTGCCGACCTTGTAACCATGATTAAGGATGGAAAAATTTTATTCACCAAGGAAGTTTCTCAGCTTGGAGAAGGTCTTGAGGACTTATTTATAGAGGAGGGGTCAAAATGAAGGACAAGACTTTAAATAAGGCAGCGAGATATATAATCTTTAGGGATATGGAAGTCATTGTAAATACGGGCTTATTAATTTTTATATCCTTTGCCTACCTCTTAGGTATTTACAAACTTCTTTTAAGAGCAAGGGGAGAGGAATTTATTATCCTCATGACCTATGCCTTTGTACTTGGCTTTGGGATACTTGGGTCTAACACCATCCTTGTAAAATTGAGCCTTAGGGACAAGCTAAGTGGGAGATTGGAGTTTTTGCTTGGGACTGGACTTGATGTAAAAGAAATAATAAAGGCCTACTCAATAGAAAATTGGAGGCTTTCATCTCTTCCTTCCTTTGTAATTTTTTTTGGAACTTACCTTATTTGTGACTTGGGTAAGTCCTTTGTTGCCCTCTACCTTTCATGCATTATCCTTCATTATTTTTTGATTTTGACTCTTAATGTCATTGCAATGTATAGGAAGAATTTTAAATTTTTCAAAAATCTAATTTATTTCTCAACAAGTCTTTTGATTTATCTCTTTGGTGTATTTTCTAAAAAGATTATATTGATTTTTGAAAGACAAAACTTAGATGTGAATATTTTTATACTTGGAATAAATATTTTTGCAACTATTGTTTTAGCTGCCTATTCCTTTTACCAAATTAAAAAAATGGATAATGAAAGTGTCATGGAGGTGAAATCAGTTTGGTCATAAAATTAATTGGACTAGATCTTAAAAAACTTTAGACAAAAATGCCCTTTTAATGGCCTTTTTTGGACTTGTATTTACCTACCTTTCCAGCTTCTCCCTTGAAGAGGGATTAAGCATATCTAGGCTCATGGGTATAGAAGGTCTTGCCTTCTTGTTTTTAATTTTTGCCCTAGAGTTTTCTAAGGCTAGCTTGCAAGAAGACAAGGCCAAGAAAAAAATTGAGTTTGTCCTTGCTAATGGTCTTGGGATAAAGTTCCTAGTCATAAAATATTTTGGGGCTATTTACTTATCTAGCCTCATTACACTTTTGCCAGCTATCCTACTTTTTTCCTTTAAGACAAGAATCAGTGTCCTTGAAATTTTTAACTTCTTACTTACATCAGGACTTTACACAAATTTTTTAATTCTAAAAATTTTAAACACAGTAAACATGAACAAGATGGCGGGGATCCAAAACAAGATAATTCTTCTTGGCATCCTCATCTTAATGGTCTCAATCAATATTTATATTTTTACTTCTATGATAAAATTGTACTTGATAAGCAAGTTTTTAATTTTAATTACTATAAATATTTTTGTTGCCCTTAGGACGAATAAGGAGAGAATTGGAGTGACCTACTTTTGATGGGGAAGAGAATTTTAAAAATTATAATTTGCCAATTTGCCCTAATTTTTTATTGGGCTTGGCTTTATAAAGCTGGGGACCTAATAGACAACCAGGCCCTAATGAACTTAATGAGTTTTTCAATAATAGGGACTATTTACGGATTTATTCACACAGAGATAAGCAAGGAAGAAGATAAGAAAAGCCACGGAGCCTTTATTTTTCTTTCATTTTTCCTTTTTGCCCTGGCCCTAAATAAAAATTTAAGTCCAATAATTTTTATGGGCCTGGGACTTGGAACCAGTCTATTTTATATTAAGAAGAATCTAAGAACTAATAGAGCCAGACACATTAGCGTCCTTCCAGTTTCAAGGAAGATGACCCAGGTGGCAAGTCTTGTCCTCCTCCTTGTCTTCACAGCCATAATTTATCTACTTGACCTTGAGGGTCCTGTGATTCACATCTTCTACCAAATAATATTTTTTGCTTACTGCCTCCTCTTTTACCTTTTCTTAAGGGACAGGGAAGACGTCTATGAAGAAGTCTTTAAACTTTTTTATATGTCTGAATATCTTGGCGAAGAACGTGAGAACTTTGCAAGACTTATCCATGATGAAGTCCTCCAAGATATTTTCGCTGCAAAAAATTATTTAAGTTTGTCAGAACCGAGAGTGGACCTGGCAAGAGATATTCTTACCAACTTAAACGGAAGGCTTAGGAAGATAATGAAGTTCTATCAAACAAGGCTCTTCGAGGACTTTGGCATAGAAGAAAACATTCAGGGAGTTTTTGAAAATCTTGCCAGCCTTTATCCAGAGAAGAAAACTAAGATAGACCAAAAAATTTCTGATGACCTAAGAGATAGTGCAAGCAAGGAAGAAGTTAGACTTATCTCAACTATTACCAAGGAGCTTGTCAACAACATCTACAAGCACTCAGAGGCCACCTATATTTTTTATAGGCTCTATGAAGATGAGGACTTTATACTTATGGAAGTTGAAAGCGACGGTATGAGAGAAGAAGACTTTAAAAACATCCAAGACTCCAAGAGGGGAGTCCTTCTTTTGAAGATGCTAATTAGGACAAAGGAAGGAGAAATTTCCTACGAGGACAGGAAGGGAAGTCTTTACACGAGAATAAAAATAAGAAGGTACAGAGATGAAAATTCTTTTATTAGATGACCACAAAATTTTTGGTGAGAGCCTGAAGGTCCTCTTGGAAGAGAGAGGAATTTCTTGCACCTACACCAGTAGCATAAAAAATTTTTACGAAGAAGTGGAAAAAGACTACGACCTCATCCTCTTGGACATAAACCTCAAGGAAGAGGAGACGGGCTTTGACATCTTAGATAAAATCCACGATAAAAACAAAAAAATTGTGATTTTAACTTCCTACGACATGATAAATTACAAGAGACTTGCCCTTGAGAAGGGTGCCAGAGACTTTATAAACAAGTCCCTTGATGTGGATGAGGTCATAGAAAGACTAGAGAAGGTCTACAAAGATGAAAAAATTTCTTTTGATGAGGATGAAAAAATAATTGAGCCTCTTACAAAAAGAGAAGAAGAGATTTTGATAGAAGTTCTGAGTGGCTTGACCAAAAAAGAAATTGCAGACAAGCTTTACATCAGCGAGAGGACCATCTACAACCACTTAGCAAATATTTACGCAAAGCTAGGTGCCAAGAACGCTATTGAAGCCTACAAGATTGCCCTTGAGCTTGGCTACATCAGGCCCCTTATGTAAAAATAAAAAAACTAGGCCATAAGACCTAGTCATAAATTTACTTATCTTCTGATATAATTTTATAAATTGCGTCAGAAGATTTTCTTTTTTTATCGCGAATTTTGTCGTCCTTGGCGTAACCTATGGCGATGACAAGTCTAATTCTCGACCTAGTGCCAAGGTATTTTTTGAGCTTGTCTTCGTCAAACCAACCCATGATGCAAGTTGATAGTCCAAGAGTAGTTGCTTCTGCTGTGAAGTAGGCTGCAGAGATTCCAATGTCAACAGACTTGTAGTCTTGGTCCTTGACAGAAGCCCCAATCTTAGCAGTGAGGTTGTAATTTTCTTCTGTCACTATGGCAAAGGCATTTACATCCTTGGCAAAAGAATTCATTGTCCCTAGTTGCAAGTGGTCTCTAATGTTTTTTGCCTCATCTCCATGAACGAGGTAATAAAAATAAGGTTGTGCGTTGCAAGCAGAAGGAGCGAGCTTCATACTTTCAAGGCAGGCTTCGAGTTTTTCTATTTCAACTTCTCTGTCAGGGTCATAGGACCTGCAGGATTGTCTGACTTTTGCTAAATCTATAAAATCTTTAAACTCCATTTCATCCTCCTAAAAATTCATCCAAGTCTCCATCAAAGAAGAAAAATTCATCATCACGCATAAGGCAAGGGACCCCAACGCGATTTTCTTCTACAATCTCATCAAAGGCATCTGAGAAGTCTCTTTCCTTTAAAAATCTTTTGAGACTTGCCATGGAAGAAGTTATATCCACGATTTCACATTTGACTTCCTTCTTCTTAATTTCTTCTATTGCCGGTGGACAGTCTGGACAAAGGCTTGAAACAAAAAGTGTTAACATATTTTTTCCCTCCAAAAATTTATCTAGCGACCTATAAAAATCTTGGTCTAGCGATTTTTCCCTCTTAGGAATATTAGAGTAAATATTCCTGTCTCTCATTTTCTTGTTGAAGTGACGGCTGGCAAGTAGGCTCATGATGTTATCGTCATCCACAAAGTCACCTTGAAAGTCAAGGACCCTGGCACCCTTAGAAAGTCCAAGGGAAGCAAGTCCCCTGTCGTTACTTATGACGAGGTCACCCTGTCTTGCATGGTTGGCTATATAGATGTCGGCGGCTTCCTTGGATATGTCTACGTCCACGACTTGACCATAGGATGGCGTGAAGTCCTGGCTATAATTTTTTACAGTAACCAGCCTTGCCCCATATTTTTTCGAGAGATCTTCAACTATTTTTCTTATGGGCGAACCATCTGCATCTAATAATATTTTCATAATTATATTTTACCCCAAATGAGACCTTTAACTAGCACAATAATAAAAGTATTGAAATATTGTCTTATTTTATATAGACTTAGTTTAGGAGGTTAATATGAAATATATTTACAGAATATTTGTATTCCTTACTGTTGTACTCCTCCTTGGGGCCTTGGGACTTACCTTCATATTTGCACCAAGAGGACAAAAATTAGCTAACGAAAACAAAATTAAAAATAAAGATCAAGTGCAAGAACCAGAAAAAATTTCTATCTTTAACGAGGATGAAGACATTGTAAACATCCTTCTAGTTGGAATTGATTCAAGCGAAGTTACTTATGAAAAGGACGAGAACTCCAAGAGGGCAGACACCATTATGCTCCTATCAATTGATCCAAAATACGACAGGGTTAGACTCCTATCCATACCTAGAGATACATACTACAAGTTAAAGGGTTATGACAACTATAGGATGAATGCAGCCTACTCTCGTGGTGGAATTGATCTACAAGTTTCCAGTGTCGAAGACTTTTTGGGTATAAAAATTTCTCACTATGTAACAGTTAACTACGAGGCAGTAAAGGAACTTGTTGATGCCATTGGTGGTGTGGAAGTTTACACTCCAGCCTACAAGTACACAGATCCTTCAACTATACCGCCTCTTGTAATTAATTTTGAAGAGGGACTTCACCTATTAAATGGAGAAGATGCAGTTAAATATCTTAGAATTAGAAAAATTTACAAGGACCAAGACCTTGACAGGATTAAGGCCCAACAAGGCTTTATAATGAAGATCTTCGACAAGATGAAGTCACCAAGGATGCTTCTTAAGCTTCCAAAATTAGTTTCCATTGCCAACAAGCACATTGAAACTGATATGAACTACGGACAACTTTCCTACCTTGCCTACTATGGTGTAACTCTTGATAGGGAAAATATAGGCATGGCAACAGCACCAGGTCGCACAAAGAAGGGGTCTCCTCTTTACTTTGTTGACAAGAAGGACGCTATGTATGTTGCATCTGAACTAGAAAGACTTAGAAATAGTTCTGAGGTCCAAGGAGAAGAGCCAAGGGACTACACAGAAGAAGAGCTTGCAAATATGACAGAGGCAGAGAGGGCAGAAGCTGAACAAAAGATGAGGGACAAGAAGCTTAGGGACAAGTTAAAGGAAGAGGCAATTCATGAAAACGAGCCTTCCAATGAAAATTCAAATCCTAATAAGACTTCAAAGACATCTTCAAAAACAACAAATAAGACAAATTAAAGGAACCCCGCGAGGGTTCTTTTTTTGTAGATTTTTATTAGTTAGTAGTTTTATGGAAGTTTGTAAAAGTTTATGACTTTATAAAAACTTAGGAAGTCGTAAAAATAAAAAAATAAAATCTTATGACTTCATAAAAATAAAAAATCACCAGTCGCCTGGTGATTCATAACTTATTCAGCTAATAATTTTATAATATTTTTCACAACTTCCTTAGACTTTTCCATTTGGTCAAGACTCACAAGTTCGTACCTGCCATGGTAGTTGTAGCCTCCTGTGAAGATGTTAGGAGTTGGTAGCCCCATAAAGGAAAGTTTTGACCCGTCAGTTCCACCTCTTACTGGTCCAATAATTGGTTCGACACCTGCCCTTTCAAAGGCAGCCTTTGCCAAGTCGATGATTTCCATGTGGTCCTCAAGTTTTTCCCTCATGTTGTAGTATTGGTCCTTGATTTCAATTTTTATCCTGTCCTTGTACTTCTTATTTAAGAAGTCAGCTATTTCTTCGAATAATTTCTTTCTAGCTTCAAACTTTTCCCTTGAGTGGTCCCTGATGATGTAGGACATCCTTGTGGACTCAACAGAACCTTCCATGCTAAGAAGAAGTGAGAAGCCTTCGTAGCCTTCTGTGTATTCAGGTCTTTCGTTAACAGGGAGCATTGAATTAAATTCCATGGCTATTAGTTGGGAGTTCACCATAGTGTCCTTGGCAGATCCTGGATGAACATTTTTCCATTGGATTTCCACCTTGCATGAAGCTGCGTTAAAGGTTTCATATTCAAGTTCGCCAAGGGGTCCACCGTCAACAGTGAAGGCAAAGTCTGCCCCAAAGTCCTTGACATTAAACTTGTCTGCCCCTCTGCCTATTTCTTCGTCTGGGGTAAAGGCAATCCTTATGTCCCCATAGCTTGCGTCGGGATCCTTTAAAAGTTCTTCCACAGCAGAAACAATAATTGCAATGCCTGCCTTGTCGTCTGCCCCAAGTAGGGTATTTCCATCAGTAGTTATTATAGTTTGTCCCCTTAAGTCCTTTAAGAAAGGAAAGTCTTTAACACTTGTTGTGAAGTCGTCATTTAGTTTAATATCAGCTCCGTCATAATTTTCTATAATTCTTGGTTTGACATCTTTTCCAGACATGTCGGGAGCTGTGTCCATGTGGGCAATAAATCCCACAGTTTTCTTCGCCTTGACCCTGCCAGGGATCTTTCCATAGACGTAACCATTCTCATCAATTTCTGCTTCGATACCAAGAGAGCTTAGCTCTTCCACTAGATAATTGCCAAGGGCTAGCTGCCTCTCAGTTGATGGGCAAGTCCCTGAAGCCTCGTCGCTTGTTGTCTCAAAAGACACATATTTTAAAAATCTATCTAACATATTTGTCATATGAACCTCCAATAAAAATATTTTATCACAAAGAAAAGCGACTGAGGGTCGCCTTAATTTTAATCAATCAAAATCATTTTTTGAAATTCTGTCTTCCACAGAATATTCATTGTCCAAAATTTCTACTTCATACTCGCTACTAAACATTGGGGATGACAAGATATAGTCAGCAGTTGTTGCTGATGTGGCAAGGGCAATGTTGTAGAGAGTTGAAATTCTTAAGAGGGCCTTGACGTCTGGGTCGTGAGGTTGTGCCTCAAGGGGATCCCAAAAGAAAATTAAAATATCAATTTGTGAATCTGATATCTTAGCGCCAAGTTGTTGGTCGCCACCTAGGGGACCAGACACAAGTCTCTTGACGTCAAGAGAAGTCTCGCGTGAGATAAGGGCTGCAGTTGTTCCTGTCCCAATAAACTTGTGACCTCTTAGTTCATCTTCATGTCTTTTTACCCAATCAAGAAGTTCCTTCTTCTTGTGGTCGTGAGCAACAAGGGCGATAGTCTTTTTCTCTTTAACTTTAATAGATTTAACTTCCATAAATACCTCTTTAAATAAAATCTTGACTAAGCAATTTCTTTAATATATAATATCAAAGATTGAAATCCTTGCATAGTTTAAATACTATGCCGAAGACCATAAGGAGGTGAAAGTATGAATAAATACGAAGCGGTGATTATGTTTTATCCTGAAGTGGAAGAAGAAAAAAGAAATGCTTCCTTCGATAGACTTAAAAAAGTAATCGAAAAAGACGGAAAAATCAATAACATTGATGAATGGGGAATGAAAAAACTAGCTTACGCAATCGACTACAAAAACGAAGCTTACTATATTTTCTATGAATTCGAAACAAAAGCAGAAGATATAGTTGAAATCAACAGAGTAGCGAAAATCATGGACCCAGTAATGAGACAAATGATTATCAAGGTTGAAGACTAAGGAGTTTTTATGAATAGTGTATGTTTAATCGGAAGATTAGCGAGAGATCCCGAACTTCGTTACGCACAAACTGGCACAGCAATGTGTCGTTTTACAGTTGCCGTAGATAGAAGATTAAGCAAGCAAAAAAGACAAGAAGCACAAGCTAACAATCAGCCAACTGCTGACTTTATATCTTGTACAGCTTTTGGAGCTACTGCTGAGCTTATTGCAAACTATCACAAAAAAGGCAGCCAAATTGGAATCGAAGGTAGAATCCAAACAGGAAGTTACGAAAGAGATGGAAGAACAGTTTACACGACAGACGTTGTAGTAAATAATCTTACATTTATTGGATCTAGCCAAGGTGGGGGACAAGCACAAGGCGGCTTTAACCAAAACCAAGCTGGATTTAATCAAAACAACTTCCAAAACCAAGGCGGATTCAATCAAGCTGGCATGGCTAGCCCAGGACCAGTAAATTCTGCTTACGAAAATGATTTTTCAAAGAGCGATAACGATGACGATGGATTTTTCCCTGTTGATAATGACGATATTCCATTTTAAGGAGGGTAAAAATGCAAAGAAGATTTGGCAGAAGGAAAAAAGTAGATCCTTTTGAAAAAGATAAGACTAAAAAAATTGACTATAAAGATGTTGAAACACTAAGAAATTATATTTCTGACCGTGGAAAGATTCTTCCAAGAAGAATCACTGGCTTAAACGCTAAGCATCAAAGAGAAATGACAGTAGCTATCAAGAGAGCAAGACAAATTGCACTTCTTCCATATAGCGCTGACTAATATGATTTTAACTGTTGGGTAGTAACCCAGCAGTTTTTTTATTGGAAATATCTAATCGGAAATTTTAAATCCTATATTTTAATTTAAATTTAATTTCTTTAATGTATAATCATACTAAAGAGACTTATTAGTAAAATATTTTAAATTTTAAAAAAGGAGGATTTTATGAAGAAGAAATTTATTTTGGGAGTGTCAATCTTGGCTCTAGCTATACCAACTTTTGTCACTGCAGATTCTAACATTAGGATTTGGATGAAGGGCAATCTTATCAAGTCTGATGCGGCTCCTTACATTTATCAAGAGAGGACTATGGTGCCTCTTAGGGTGATTTCAGAAAATCTTGGCAAGAAGGTCCTTTGGGATAAGGCCAACAGGAGCGTGCAAATCAGTGACGGTTATGGCGGTGTTCTTTATTTAACTATTGATAAGAAGGAAATAGAAAATTTTGCTGGTGGAAATGGAAACACTATTAAGCTAGATGTGGCACCTCGCATCAAGGACGACAGGACTTTTGTGCCCCTAAGGGCAATTGCTGAAGCCTTTGGAGAAAGAGTTGACTGGGACAAAGACAAGAGGGTTGTTGTAATTGGCGAAGGCTATGACACTAATAAGATAAAAGAAGAAAAGAAGGAAGTCTTGGACCCACTTGGACTTGACTACCTTTACAATAAGGACATGGCAGGAAAGTCTGATGAAGAAAAGACTCAATACGAAAAGGCTATGAGGGCACAAGAATCCAAAGTCTTTAAGGGTTATAAGAATGGAGATGTTGAAGGCTGCCTCGCTTGGCTTTCCTTTGCCAAGGCTGGACAATTTTTTGAACCTGAACAAAACAAAAATCCATTTTTAAATCCCAAGAAGGATGGCCTTGGAATTGGATTAACCAAGAGGGGTCAAGGAATAATAGGTTATGAAGATACTAAGTTAGATGAACATTATCAAAGAGACTACTTGGGTCTTAATTCTGGTCCATGTATGGCAGGGCTTGAACACTTTGATTATTATTTAAACTTCGATGGAACTTTTAGTTATTTTAGAACTCCACTTCACATCGACGATAACCCAAAGAGAATGATAAAGACAATAAAAGAACAGATTGCAAATGCAAAGAAAGTGAAGTTTATCAAGGCCAACAAGAAGGACATGGAAAAGTTATTAAAGACTCTTGATACGCATTACGATCAAGCTTACTAAAATATTTAAGTTATAGAGACTAGCTCAGGCTAGTCTTTTTTTATTTAAAGGCTTTTAAAAAATTTTTTTAAACAACACATAGACACACATCAATGTGTTATGTATAATATTTAGGGAGGTGGGCTTGTGTTAAATGAAAAGATGGATAAATATATTGAGTTTTCTAAAAAAATAAAGATTTTGTGTGAACCAAAGAGACTTCAAATTATAGATCTTTTGTCTTGTAGAGAATTGTGTGCCTGCGAAATTTTAGAATATTTTCATATAAGTCAGCCAACTCTTTCAAGTCATATGAAAAAGTTGGAGGAAGCTAATTTTGTAGAGTCTAGAAGAGATGGGAAAAATATTTATTACAAGCTTAAAGAAGATAGTTTAAAGGATGTAAAAAATTTTATTGATGAGATATCTACAAATACTGAAGATTGTATTTGCAAGACTCAAGAATAGTTTTTATAAAAATTAGGGGGAAAGAGATGAAGAGAGAAAGAGAAGATATTAATTTTTTTCAAAGGTATTTGACCTTATGGGTATTGCTATGCATGGGAGTTGGGATTTTTTTGGGGAAATTTTTTCCGCAAATGACAAGCTTTGTATCCAGTCTACAAGTTGAGGGTATTTCTGTTCCCATAGCAATCCTTATTTGGATAATGATCTATCCCATGATGATAAAGGTAGATTTTGAAAGTATAAAAGAAGTTGGGAAAAACCCCAAAGGCTTATTTGTAACATGGGTTACTAATTGGCTTATTAAACCCTTTACTATGTTTGGGATTTCCTACTTATTTTTCTTTATAATATTTAAAAATTTGATTCCAGAAGATCTTGCCAAGGACTATCTTGCTGGAGCAGTTTTGCTTGGGGCAGCCCCATGTACTGCCATGGTATTCGTTTGGAGCACCCTTACTAAGGGAGACCCAGCCTACACTGTTGTGCAAGTTGCCACAAATGATTTAATTATACTTGTTGCATTTATTCCTATAGTGAAATTTTTGCTTGGAGTTTCTAATGTAATTGTTCCCTATAAGACCTTGTTTGTAAGTGTCTTGCTATTTGTTGCAGTTCTCTTACTTGCAGGTGTTGTTACAAGAAAATACGTTGTAGGGAAAAAAGGAAAAGATTATTTTGAAGAAGAATTTGTCAATAAATTTGACGGAATAACAACTATTGGTCTCCTACTTACACTTGTCCTAATTTTTTCTTCTCAAGCAGATGTAATTGTTGAAAACCCAGTTCACATTATTTTAATTGGGATACCTTTAATATTGCAGACAATTTTTATATTTACAATTGCTTATTTAGCTTCTAAATTCTTAAAATTACCTTTTAAGATAGCTGCGCCTGCGGGATTAATTGGAGCTTCAAACTTTTTTGAGTTAGCGGTGGCAGTTGCTGTTGCACTATTTGGTGTAGGTTCAGCGGCATCTCTTGCATGCACTGTTGGGGTTCTGACAGAGGTTCCTGTCATGTTATTTCTTGTTAATGTTGCAAATAATACTAAGAAATTTTTTTCTTAAAAGTTATAAGATTATTTGAAAATTATTTATAAGCATTTGGAGGGGAGTAAAATGAAGAAGGCAAAAGTTGCTTTTATTTGTGTCCGCAACTCTTGTAGGAGTCAAATTGCAGAAGCACTAGGAAAGCTTTTGGCAGGAGATGTTTTTGAATCTTATTCTGCTGGCACAGAAACAAAGGATAAAATAAATGAAGATGCAACTAGGTTGATGAAGAAAATTTATAATATTGACATGGAAATGAGTCAAAAGCCTAAGACTCTTGACAAGCTTCCTCCCATGGATATCGCCATAACAATGGGTTGTGAAGTCTATTGTCCTTTTTTCGAAGCGAAATATAAGGATGATTGGGGATTAGAGGACCCATCTGGGAAGAGTGATGAAGATTTTAAAATAGTTATAGATAAAATAGAAAAGAATATAAAAATCTTAAGAGAAGATATTTTAGAGGGAAAATATAATTTTTAATAAGAGACTAGCTCAGGCTAGTCTTTTTTTATTTGATTTTTTATAAAAGAGTAAAGACAATATCCAAGCAAAAATCCAAGAGCTTGCCTGTCCCAAAAGTCAAAATTATAATTTTTTATTTTTATTATTTCAAAGATTATTATAGAACTTGCCAAGAGATAGAAATATTTTCGATTTAAATTATTTGATTTTTCTAACTTATAGGCAAATAAAAATTCTAAGCTAATATAAATTATTGATTTTGTTAGGAATAAAAATTTCATACTATCACCAAGTTAATGATAACAAGAGTTTGTAAACTCTTTGTAAAGACAAATAAAAAAGGGACCTCATGGGTCCCTCATTTCTATTATTTAATTAAAGAAATTATCTAAATACTAGATAAAGTATTGGCATTGAAATTACTATACTTAAAATAACTCTTTCGATCCAGATGATAATGTAATCTGAGAATTTTAGAGGTATTTCTGTTCCCATCATAACTGGGATTGATGCTGAGAAGAATAGGATTTCTGATACAGAAACTATAGCAACTAGCATTTTTGTTATTAGACCAAGGCCAGCTTCTGCTACAAGTGGTGCTGGAAGAAGCATTTCTGCAATACTCATTCCCAGTGCTTGTGCAACCATAAGTGGTTCTTCCACCTTAGTGATTAGTGTAAATGGATAGAAGATGTAACCGATGATGTCAAAGATTGGAGTGTACTCTGCAAGCAAAAGTCCAATCATACCCACGCCAAGAAGAGATGGGGCAATGTTAAGTGCCATTTTAAAACCATCGATAAAGTTATCCTTTATTACTTTTCCTAGGGAATCAGCGTTTTTGTAAGCTGTCATACCTGCATCAAGGGCATCAGCGAAAGTAACTTTTTTCTTTTCTTCTGGTACATATTCCTTGCCTGAATAATATTCTTGTGGCTTCTTGTTAAGTGGGAAGATTCTTGCTGTGATTGCTGTTACTAAGAAAGTAACAATAAGTGTAATCCAGAAGTAAGCTAGCCAGTAATCCATTAGGTCAAGAGTTTTTGCTACGATAATCATAAAAGTTGCAGAAACTGTTGAGAATCCTGTTGCTATAATTGCAGCTTCCTTCTTTGTGTAAGTGTCTTCCATGTAAACTCTGTTTGTGATTAAAAGTGCTAATGAATAAGAACCAACGAAGGATGCAACGGCATCTACTGCTGATCTACCAGGTGTTTTAAATACTGGTCTCATTACAGGTTCCATGAAAACTCCAATGAATTCCATAAGTCCAAAGCCTGTCAAGAAAGCAAGGAAGACTGAACCAATTGGCACAATTGTTGTTACAGATACCATGATTCCATTCCAAATAAGTGGAAGCATATCCTTGTCAAATATTCTTGCTGGTCCCTTATTTGTTAAATACATAAACACAAAGACAAGGGCAACTAATTTTAGTGCAAAGAAAACCATGTGAAGTTTACTTTTTTCCCATGACTTTGTCTTAATTGCATAAACTATACCAGCTATTACCATGAAAACTCCAAAGATTAAATTATAATTTGGTGCCTTCTTAACAAAAGATGTTAAGTGGTCAATAGGGATGGTGTTAGCTTCTCCAATTTTAATTGGCACGAAGAACATGAAAATTCCAAATAGTGCATATAAAACGAACATCAAGATGTCCTTCGAATTAAATTTTTTAGTTTCCATTATTATTCCTCCTTTAAAATAATAAAAATTTATCAAGTAACTATCCTTTTACTTTATTATAGCATAGTAATATCTAAGGTAAAGGTTTTCTGTGTTTTTATGAAACTTTTTGTTTGTAACACTTTAGAAGGCTATAAAGAATTTTTTGTTTGACTATTTTAAAAAATTACCTGTTGAATTGAGTTCAATAAAAAAGACCTGGCGAACCAGGTCCAAATTTATTATTTGAAGTCAACTTCTATGACGTTGTTGGAGTTTGCTTCTTCAGTCCTGAAGTAGTCGTAGATGTTTCTTCCAAAGTTTGTAATTTTTATTTCTGCGATTTCTTCTCTTATAATACCAAGGTATTCGAGTATAGTTATTAGAGATAGCTCAAAGCTTTTAAATTCACGTTCATATAATCTCGCAGTCTTGTCTTCAGCTAGGTCTTTTATCAATTCTATAACAAAGGCCTTGTACTTTTCATAGTTATTGCCAAAGGAGGACTTCAAGAAGTTCTTATTAGTTAAGGCTTCAATCCAAATTGCAAGTTTTGTAATGTCGTCAAAGACCAAGTAGTTGTCTGCTGTGTCTGTTAGATAGATTTCTTCCTTCTCGCCTTTTCCCTCTATTAGGGTTAGGTATTTCTTTATCATAAAGTTGAGATAGAGTTCAATTAGAGGGAAGTGGAAATTTTTATAGGTTTTTACTTCTTTTATAGGTCTGATGCCAAGGGAGTCAACAAACTCTCGTAGCTTGGCAGGGGAAAGGTCGCCAGACTTTAAGACACTTACATAATTCATGTCCAAGAACTCGATAAAGTTGTCGAAATTTTCTATAAACTTGTTAGAGAAAACGGCCTTCTTATTTTTTGCCAAGATATTTAAAATATTGTCATCGTAATAGAAACCATCTTGGCTATTCTTTAAGAGGTCAAGATAATAAAAAATATTTTCTTGGATTTCTCTTAAATCACTTAGCATTGATCTAACAGGTCTTCCAAGTAGGGCAAGTTTTGAGTAGAAAATAATTAGGAAGTCTATAGAATTTGCTAGCTCTTCTTGATTTAAAAACTCGCCAGACTCAGCTAGGTCCTTGAATATCCTTTTGTAGTCAAGATCGTAGTCTCCAAAGGATTTGCCTTCTTCTGCAAGAATATTGAAGTAAATCTTCGAGAACAATCTTATAATAAATCCTATTATTATGTCTTCGTTGGAGCCAGGGAATAACTTTTTGTAGTAGTCTAGGTTCTGTGCAACCCTAAGGTCCTCTGGCTCAAAGGAGTCTAGGAGTTCTTCAAACTCATAATAGGCATAATCGTCTAGGTCGGGTTCTTCCTTTAAGTTTTCGTAAGTCACCTCATAGACTGCTAGAAGATTTAAAAAGTCCCTCTTTATAAAGCCCCTATTTAATTCAAAGGGACCGAACTCTTCTTCTATGTGGTCAAATAAATTTTTCAAATTGCTTTGGAATGCGAAGAAGTATTTATCGTCCATCATTTGTACAACTTGGAGGACCATCTTTCTCTCCTCTTCGCCAAAGACTCTCACAAGCCCCTTAGTGCTCTTAAAAAGTTCAATCCCCTTATCAAGTTCTACTTCTATATATTCATCTAAGATGCAGTCATAGAATAGGTAGTGGTCATCTTTTTTTTCTATATTAAAGAGAGAAACATAGGAGTCCCTCAAGATTTTTTTCATTCTTTCTATTGTAAACTCATCAAGGCCCTGAGATTCTAAAAGATTTCTAAGAACTCTGTCAGAATTTGGATAGAAGTCTTGGAAGTCAAATAAGACAAAGGATGCAAGATCTTCGTCACTCCTACCCATGATGTAGGGGTTGTCCCTCATGGGGGCGAATTCATCTCTTTTTAGAAAGTTCCTAAAGCCAATTGTAGACTCTTTTAAAAGCTTTCTAGCTATTTCAAAAATTTCTTTTTTATCTTTTTTCATTATTTCACCTTTATATTTTCGATTTCTTCCTTAAGTTGGTCCATGTATTTTAAAATGTATTCAATGTGGTAGTTGTAGACCCTGTCCTCCACATCTAAGTCAGAGGAATATTCTTCCTCGAGGTCGTATCTCTTTAGAGCTTCTTGGGAAACTTCAAAACTAAAGTGGTCTGCATTCATATTTTCAACGACTTCAAGCCTAACAGAAATGCTTTCGATTAAAGACATAATTCTCTTCTCACGTGAAATCTTTTTGTATCTGTACTGGAAGGGGGTGTCAGCTTCCTTCTCCAAAAGTTTGTAGAGTTTTGTGGCACTTGCAAGTTCTCTATTAAATTCACTTAGGTCAACTTTTTCTCCAGAAAGAATTTGTTTCAAGACCAAGTTGCTTGACCTGTAGCAGCTTCTCGCTGCAAGAATAAAATCTTCCCAGACATTGGGTGAGGATATAAAATAATTTACCAAGACTCCAACTATGATACCAATAACAGTACCAATGATACGGTTTGTTGCGTAATAAAACTTGTCGGAGTTAGAGCAAAAACTTGCCACAAAAACTATGCAGGATAACTGAGTCATGTCCTTCATCTTCACAACTACTAAGATATAAATTGTAAGAAGGATTCCAAGGCCTGCTATTAGGGGCTCAAGATATTCCACCACAGAAATTTTTGAGAAGAAGTAGCCCACCATTACTCCAAAGACGCAGGTAAAGAGTCTCTTCTTAAAGTCCTCAAGGGACTCAGACATTGAAGGCTTCATAGTTGACACTGCGGCTATGGATACAAAGATGGCTGAGTCCAAATCTAAGAGGTAGGAAATGTAGAGACCAATGACAACTGCAAGGGCAGTCTTAAGGGTACGCATACCAATCCTATACTTGTAATCAATTTTATTTTTTATTGTCATAAGATCCCAACCTTTAGAAAATTAAAATTAAATTCTACAATTATTTATGCTAATTATATCAAGAAGAGCTCTAAAAGTACATTTAGGGAGTTTAGGAAAGTAATTAAATAAAATGATATATTTGTAAATTAATGGGTAAATATTATACAAAGAAAAAAGGAGAGTGACATTTATGTTATTGAACTTTGTTGGAAAAAACATTGAACTTACAGAATCTTTGAAGGAAATTGCAGAAAAAAAATTCTCCAGGTTAGACAAATATTTTTCTGAAGAAGTGGAAACAAGGATTGTTTTCTCTACGATAAAAGATGAACAAACTGTTGAAGCTACAATATTTTTACCAAAGACAATTATTAGGGCAGAAGAAACTACAGATGATATGTACTCTTCAATGGACAACGCTGTGGATGCACTTGCTAGACAAATTAGAAAACACAAGACTAGATTAAAGAGAAGATACCAAAACAACGAAACAATTAGGTTTGATGAACTTATGGATAAGGAAGCTGCTAAGGACGAGCCAGAACACAAAATCGTAAAGAGAAAGAACTTCGAACTTAATCCAATGAATGAAGAAGAAGCAATTCTTCAAATGGATCTTCTAAACCACAACTTCTTTGTTTTCTTAGACGGAGATACTGATGGAGTTTCTATTGTTTATAAGAGAAAAGATGGAAACTACGGTAAGATAGAAGTTTAAAATTAAATTTAATATATAAAATTTTAGGACGCTTAGGCGTCCTTTTTTCTTGTACGCTTTAGCATGAATAAACCACCAGCTATGCTGGTGGTAGAAAAATAAAG
>OBLF01000121.1_pt1 | contig 98608 bp, 82 predicted proteins | sample 1519231 | NCBI WGS metagenome assembly OBLF01 (sample SAMEA2602895, study PRJEB22501) | metagenome
CAAAAAATACAAGGCACTTATTTTAAAATAAGTGCCTTGTATTTTAAAATATATGCCTTGTATTTTTCGCCTTTCGTAACCTTTGATTCACAATAACTTACAAAGGCTCTTTTTTGACTATTCCACGACTTCGGCTTTTTGGATTATTACGTCTTTTACGGGGCGGTCGTGTTTGTCGGTGCGCACTGCCTGTATGGCTTTTACCACTTTGAGCCCTTCTATCACCTCGCCAAACACTGTGTATGAGCCGTCGAGATGGGGCGTGCCGCCGTTGTTTTCGTAGTCTTCCATTATGTTTTCGGGGATTTCAAATTCGCCGTCCGTTACTTCGTACATTCTTTGGCTCATTTGCGACATGTCGGATTCGCTTTGCACTTTTCCCCACACTATATAGAATTGCGATCCGCTGGAACGCAGTTCGGGGTTTACGTCATCGCTTTCGCGTGCTGCCGCAATGGCTCCGCTTTTGTGCCAATGCCGGGGATAATCTATTTCGGCGGGAATGGTGTATCCGGGTCCGCCTTCTCCGAGTTTCTGTTTGGGTGCGGCGTTGCGCGAATCGGGGTCTCCGCCTTGAATCATAAAGTTTTCAATCACGCGGTGAAACAAAAGTCCGTTGTAAAAACCTTCCTTGACGAGTTTTATGAAGTTGTCGCGATGCTTGGGTGTTTCGTTGTACAGTTCAACCACCATGTCGCCCATATTTGTGGAAAGAAGCACTTTCACACGTTTGTCGGCGGGGGCGGCAATACTAATGATTGCCGTGAGAAACAGCAAAGCTGTAACGGAAAACCTTTTCATGTGTAACGGTTATGGGATTGCGGTTGGGGGTCAGGGCAATATTTTCGTGCCGCTTTCGGTATCAAGTCCCTTAGCTGCCGTTATTATCACACGTTTCACCCCGGCTTCCACGGCTTGCAGGGCGTTTTGTATTTTAGGTATCATACCGCCACTCACAACTCCGTCTTCAACCAGTTTTGCAAAGTTGTCGGCATGGATTTCCGGTATTACGCTGTTGTCATCATCGGGATTGGTCAGAACACCTCGCTTTTCGAAACAGTAAACCAGGCTCACGTCGTAAAGGTGTGCCATGGCTTTCGCCGTTTCTCCCGCTATGGTGTCGGCATTAGTGTTGAGCAGGTGTTCGTGTCCGTCGAAAGTGAGCGGAGCAAGCACCGGGGTTATGCCTTGATTGATTATGGATGCAAGACGTTGGGAATCAACTTTGTCAACATCGCCCACAAAACCGTAGTCCACGGGCTTTGCCTCGCGCTTGTGGGAAACGATAATGCCGCAGTCGGCTCCGGTCATTCCAAGGGCGCAGATGCCTCGCGAGTTAAGTCCTGCCACAATGTTTTTGTTTACCAGACCGCCGTAAACCATGGTTACGACGCGCAGCATGTCGGAGTCGGTAACTCTGCGACCGTCTATCATCTTTGTTTCATAGCCTAACTGCGCAGCCACCTGGGTTGCTGTGCGTCCGCCGCCGTGAACGAGGATTTTGTTGCCGGAAATGTTCTTGAAGTTGTCGAGCAGTTCGGCAAGGGCAACGGCATCCTCAACTATTTTGCCGCCAACTTTTACTATTGTGAGCGATTGTTTCATATTTGTGTCTGTTCGTTGTCTTCCTGTTTTTTATCCTTGAAACGCATTTTGTCGTTCTCGCGATAAAGTTCATCGTCGTTAAGTTCGAGATATGTATATCCGTAAAGTCCGCTGCGGTAGTTGGCAAGGAATTCGTTGCCTTCGGACAATGTTATCTTGCCGTTAATTTCGGCGCGTTTCACCCAAGTTTCCAATCTGCGCTGCAAACGTTTCGCGTCATATTGGACATATTCCAGAACTTCAGCCACTGTTTCGCCCTCAATTACGCGGTCAATGCTGTATCCGTCGTTTGCCACAGTAACATGGACGGCATTGGTGTCGCCGAAAAGGTTATGCATGTTGCCGAGAATCTCCTGATATGCGCCAACAAGGAACACTCCCACGTAGTAACGCTCTCCGCGCCTTATGGAATGGAGCGGCACGGTGGATGTTTGCTGCATGGCATTGACATATTGCGCAATTTTTCCGTCGCTGTCGCAGGTTATGTCCTGTATGGTTACGTTTCTTTCCGGTTTTTCGCCGAGACGCTGTATGGGCATTACCGGGAAAAGCTGATCTATTGCCCAAGAATCGGGAAGACTTTGGAAGAGCGAGAAATTGCAGAAGTATTTGTCTGCAAGCAGACGGTCGAGACGGCGCAATTCTTCGGGTACATGTTTTTGGGTGTGGACTATGGTGTTTGCCTCACGGGTTATGCTCCAGTAAAGACTCTCGACCTGAGCGCGTGTTTTAAGGTCTATGATTCCGTGATCAAAGAGTTCGAGAGCTTCGTCGCGTATTTGCTCTGCATCGTGCCAGTCTTCGAGCATGGAACGAGCAGAAAGATTGTCCCAAATTTCGGAAAGGTCCTGTACAAGTTTGTGGTCGTCTTTCGTGGCTTCGAAATCTTCGGGCATTTGCGGCTGCGAAGCCACGTCGGTTACCTCAAGAATCAAAACACTATGGTGAGCGGTGAGTGAACGACCGCCTTCGGTAATGATATTAGGGTGAGGAATATTGTTTTTATTGGCTACATCAACAAATGTATAGACACAGTCGTTGACATACTCCTGAATGGAATAGTTTACAGAGTTTTCGCTGTTGCTCGAACGGGTTCCGTCGTAGTCAATACCGAGTCCGCCGCCGCAATCAACAAATTCCACGTTAAATCCCATGGAATGGAGTTGCACGTAAAACTGTGAGGCTTCGCGCAGAGCCGATTGTATGCGTCGAATCTTGGTAATCTGGCTGCCGATGTGGAAATGTATCAGTTTCAAACAGTCTTCCATTCCCCGGTTTTTGAGAATACGGACAGCTTCAAGCAGTTCGCTGGAGTTTAATCCGAATTTGCTTGCATCGCCTCCGCTTTCCGCCCATTTTCCTGCGCCTGTGGATGCAAGTTTAATGCGTATTCCAATCTGCGGACGAACGCCGAGTTTCTTGGCAGATTCGAAAATGCGTTCGAGTTCATCAAGCTTTTCTGCCACAAGAAAGACTTTCTTTCCCATTTTCTGGGCTAAGAGAGCAAGTTCAATGTAGCTTTGATCTTTATGACCGTTACAAATAATTGGGCTGTCGGACTCCATGTTTGTGGCAAGTACAGCGTGGAGCTCGGGTTTGGAACCTGCTTCGAGTCCGATGTTGTAACGTTTTCCGTGGCTAATGATTTCTTCCACCACGGGACGCATCTGGTTTACTTTTATAGGGTATATAATGAAATGCTCTGCGTTGAAACTGTATTCTTTCGCCGCTTTCTGGAAACAGGTAGCCGTTTTTTCAATGCGGTTGTCAAGAATGTCGGGGAAACGAAGCAACACGGGAGCCGTGATATTGCGTGTGTCGAGTTCGTCCATCAGTTCTTTGAGGTCGATTTCCACACCATCTTTTCGCGGTGTTACGTAAACGTGTCCCTTTTCGTTGATGTTAAAATAATTGACACCCCAACCGTTTATATTATAAAGCTCGGCGGAATCTTCAACACGCCATTTTTTCATTTATCTGTGGTTTTTATTTTTTCGATTATTTCGTTGCAAATATTATCAATCTTTTCTCTTGTGCAAAGAGGCGATACCTCTTGCCTGAACATGGCTTGGGAATAAAAAGGTTCGCGCTCCTTGAGCTGATTTTCAACGTAAATTTTCAACTCTTCGGGCGTTTTGCCTTCGAGAAGAGGGCGACGTCCGCGACTCATTTTGAGATGTTCCAAAATAGTTTCGCTCGAGGCATGGAGGTAAACCGTTTGGGAAACGGAGTTCATGTATTCCATGTTGTCGAAAAAGCACGGCGTTCCTCCTCCACACGAAAGCACGATGTTTTCAAACTCGGCTGCTTCGTGCAGCATGCGTCGTTCGAGGTCGCGGAAGTGTTGTTCGCCGTATTCGGCGAATATTTCCGGCACTTTAGTGTGGAATCTTTCCTCTATATACCAATCCAGATCGTAGAATGTAAGACCCAAACGTTTGGCAAGCTCTTTTCCCACCGTGGTTTTGCCTACACACATGTAGCCTATCAGTGTTATACTTTTCATCAGGCTTTTTTGCTTGCAGTCTTTTTGGTGGTTTTGGTTGTTTTTGCCGCAGCGTTTTTTTTAGTTGCCTTGGGCTTTGCTTTTACCGGCTCGCTGTTCACAATTTTCATACAATCTTCGTATGTAAGTGCCGCAGCGTTTTCCTTTTGTTCTTTTGTGAGACGGTAATTCTTTTTCTTGTATGATATATATGCCCCGTAAGGACCATTCATTACCTCGAGTTCGTTGTCTTCTGCGAATTTTTTCAGATGACGTTTCTCATCGGCTTCCCTTTTATCGAGAATTATCTGACAAGCTTCGTCAAGAGTTACTTTCAAAGGGTCAAGTCCTTTGGGAAGTGAGGCATATTTCCCGTCATGTTTAACGTAAGGACCGAAACGTCCCGCGCCAATCACAACTTCTTTGTCTTCGAATTCGCCAAGTGTACGCGGAAGTTTGAAAAGCTCAAGAGCATCTTCAAGCGTAAGCGTTTCGTAGTTTTGGTTTTTGCGAATAGTGGCGAACATAGGCTTTTCTTCTTCCTCGGCAGTACCTATTTGGACCATCGGACCATAGCGACCGATTTTTACAAAAACCTTTCGGCCTGTGTTAGGGTCTGTTCCAAGTTCGCGTTCTCCCACTTTCTTGCCGCTGTTGTCGTTTTTGGAACGTTCCACTTCGGGTTCGAAGTTGTCGTAAAAGTCTTTCATTAATCCCGTCCACTCTTTTTTCCCTTCGGCTACCTCATCAAATTGTTTTTCTACCTCGGCGGTGAAATTATAATCCATGATGTCGGGAAATTCCTGCTTTAGAAAGTCAGTAACCACAAGTCCTACGGGAGTGGGAATAAGCTTTCCTTTGTCCGAGCCGGTTGTTTCCGTTGCTTCGTGGCGGGTTACGTTTCCGTCTTTAAGCGTTATGATGCAATAATTACGCGGGCTACCTTCTTTATCTCCCCTTACCACATAGCCTCTTTGCTGTATGGTACTAATTATGGGGGCATAAGTAGACGGGCGACCTATTCCGAGTTCTTCCATCTTGTGAACAAGTGAAGCCTCATTATATCTTGGCGGATGTTGTGTGAAACGTTGTGTGGCGTTAATCTCACAAGCTTCGGGCTTATCGCCTTTTTGCATTGCGGGCAACAGGTGATTTGATTCTGTGGAGGCATCTGCACCATCGCGTGATTCGCGATAAACACGCAGAAAACCGTCAAACTTCACAACTTCTCCCGATGCGGTAAATCTTTCATCGCGTGTGGAAACCGAAATATCGGCAGAAGTTTTTTCGATCAAAGCATCTGCCATTTGGCATGCTATGGTGCGCAGCCAAATCAGTTTGTAAAGTTTTTTTTGTTGTGGCGTTCCATCTATTTCATGACGCTCCATTGCTGTGGGGCGAATGGCTTCGTGAGCCTCTTGTGCGCCTTTGCTTTTGGTTACATAGTTTCTCGGTTTGGAATATTCCTCACCGAGTGTGGCGGTTATTTCGTTTTTGCAGGCGTTAATGCAGAATGAAGAAAGATTAACCGAGTCGGTACGCATATAAGTAATGAGACCTTCTTCATAAAGTTGCTGCGCCACGCTCATTGTAAGCGAAACAGGGAAACCAAACTTCCTTACAGCCTCTTGCTGAAGCGTGGAAGTTGTGAAAGGAGGGGCAGGCGTGCGCTTTTGCGGCTTTATGTTTATGTCGTTCACCTCATAGGCGGCGGCTTTGCAATCGTTGCAGAACTTTTCTGCCTCTTCCTTTGTGGCGAAACGCTTGTTCAGTTCCGCGCCAAAGGTATTGCCATTCAGATTAAACGTTGCCGTTACGCGGAAAAACGTTTCGCTTTTGAATTCGTTTATTTCTCTTTCCCTTTCAACTATCAGTCTTACTGCCACACTCTGCACGCGCCCTGCCGAAAGCGAAGGACGTACTCTGTGCCACAGCACCGGCGAAAGCTCAAAACCTACAATGCGATCCAGAACCCTGCGTGCCTGTTGGGCATCTACAAGATTCAGATCAATGGCACGCGGATTTTCTATAGCGTTCAGGATTGCCGATTTCGTTATTTCGTGAAAAACAATGCGGTGTTTGTCGGTTACGGGAAGTTTAAGCACCTCCGCAAGATGCCACGAAATAGCTTCTCCCTCGCGATCCTCATCGCTTGCGAGCCATACGGTTTCTGCACCCTTCGCTGCCTTTCTGAGTTCGCTCACTACGTGGGCTTTGTCTTTGGGTATCTCATATTGCGGCTGGAATGTCTTGGGGTCTATTCCGTTGTTCTTTTTTTTCAGGTCGCGTATATGGCCGAACGAAGGCATTACTTTATAGTCAGAGCCGAGATAGCGTTGTATAGTCTTGGCTTTTGCCGGAGATTCGACGATTACGAGATTTTTTTGCATTAATTTCCTCTTTGCTTGTTTCTTTGGGTTGCAAAAGTATGGAAAAATCTTTGATAGTGAATGAAAAGAGATGCTTTAATTTATAAAAACCCTTTGTCGGAATTAAAATGCGTCAAAAGTGCATGAGCGAAACTTGCAGTTCGGTTGTTTTTGGCTGATTTTGTGCGCCGCATGCGTTTCTTTATGATTATTTCGGGAAACGCCATACAAAATGCGGCATGGGATTCGCGAGTTTTCCCACTGGCTTGAAAAACATATTCGCGGCAAACAACCGGGGGTGTTTGCCGCGAATATATTTAATGGTTTGTTTTATCGCAGAAGGCTTAGTATTCCTCCTCATTGAAGAAGAAATCTTCTTTTGTGGGATAGTCGGGCCATACATCCTCGATGTTTTCATACACTTCACCTTCGTCTTCCAATTCCTGAAGGTTTTCGATAACTTCCATCGGGGCACCCGATCGAGTGGCATAGTCAATTAATTCGTCTTTTGTGGCTGGCCATGGCGCGTCTTCGAGTTTCGAAGCTAATTCAAGTGTCCAATACATAGTTTTATAAGCGTTTATTTTGAAAACGGCGCAAAATTACAATGTTATTCCGAATAAGCAAGAAAAATAGAAAGAAATTTCATTGCCGCATGTTAATTCTTTGAAATAAAACGTGGTTTGCGGTTTGCGGTGCATGGTGATGTTTTCAAAAACTTACGGTGTAGTTTTGCTTGTTGAGGTTTTTGTTGAAGAATACGAGTCCTATTTCGTGAAGGTCGAAGGTTACAATGGCTTTGGGGTCGGCGCATATTTCTTTCCAGTTGCTTTGTGCCCGGCGCGAGGAGTGTATTCCCGCTGCGGCGAAAAAGGTGTTGTCGTTGCAGGATTGGGCTGTGATGTGAAATGCCGTGAGGAAATCCGTGCCGGGTGCGGCATATACGAATTCGTGTGCCCTGGCGGGCAGGCTGTCTGCCACGGGATATATGGATATTGCGGCTTTGCTGCTTCCGGCTGCCACATATTCTGCCGTGAGTGCGGAGCGTATGCCTATGAGTGAGGCTTGCGCGGGATGACAATAGTTGGCTATGCGAAACATCAGTTTGTCGGCGCGGGCGGAAAGCCCGCGTTCGCCGTGGCGACGCTTGCGGCGACGTTTTTTAAGGTTTTTGTATGCGTAATAGCGGGCGTGTTCGTAAACCACTCCCTTTATGAATCCGTAGGCAAAGGGTGAGTGCACTCCGTATCCGTTGCGGTGGCGAATGCGCCGCAACCGCACGAAAAATCTTACTATTTCCTTCCTCCACGTACTCATTTCGGCTGCAAAATTACATATTTCTGTTAAAGCGTAGCCGTTTTGTGGCGCAGCTATCATAAAAAAAGCTAAATCCAATAACTTTTTTCTTTGCGGTGTTTGCAATATGTTTGTGATTCTGTACATTTGCAATGTGTTTTTCATAGTATTAGATTTAAGGTTAACAAGATTGGGATACGGCGGTATCCCATTTTTTTTGCCCTGACCCCTATGTCGTGAAAAATGCGTGCCGTTTTGGCGGCAAATATGTTCACATGCAATTTTTATGACGTGCGTTTTCCTGTGTTTTTCGGTGTTTGAATGATGCCGTACATGCCGTTTTTTTGACGTTTCCCGGGGCATGAAAAAACACACATGGCTTATCGTAAAAAATACAAGCCATATATTTTAAAATACAAGGCACTTATTTCAAAATATATGCCTTATATTTTTCGCCTTTTCAAACATCTGAATCACAAAGACTTACAAAAGAGGCAAAAATGAAGGCAAAAACATGAGCGGCAGCGTGGTGTTTTGGAGCGTTTGCTCACGGTGTTTTGCTATGCGGGTCGGGGTGTTTTTGGTGTGCGCGGTGCAGGGATTTTGCGGGGACGGGCGGAAAACAAAAGCGGAGATACCATGACTTTCAAGCTGCATGATATCTCCCTTTTCGAACAAGATACATAACAATTAAATCTTAACGCGGATTTACCGCCTCGCGGCGTGAAACTGACACTTTCCGGAATGTTCCGGGTGCATCCGCTATGAAACATCGATTTATCGTTTGCAAAGGTATGGAGTAGTTGTTTTGCCTGCAATACCTTAAAGTGGGTATAACCATTTATAAAATGGTGATTATGGGGCATTGTGCGGCGTTTTTGTGTGATGCTGTGCGGAAAATGTGCCGCCCGGGATGTGGAAAACGGGTTGGTGGGGCGTACATAAGGCACGCGCAACCCGGATTTGCCGTTAGGCTCCGGATTGCGCGGTAAAAGTTTCGGGACGCAGGCTGTCAGGGGTTATTTCACAACAAACTTGCGGTTTCCTATGATGTATATGCCGGGAGCGAGATGCTTCAGTGCCTGCGACATCTTTATTCCTTGCCTCACCCTTACGCCCTCAACGCTGAACACGTCGACTGTTTCGTCCCGCATGCCTGTGATTTCTGAAATGCTGTTGGTTAGCCCGTTTCCGCTCACGTTTGCCGTGAGGTCGGTGGGGACGTTGTCAAGGTTGGCAACGGATGTGGCGTTCAAATATCCGCTTTGTGCCTGTATTATGCGCTTTGAGGTCATGGGCACAACGCTCCTGATGCTGAAATATCCGCATGTGTCGTTTTGTATGGTTGTTGTTTTCAGCATACCTACAAGTCCGTTCACGGTCATACCCCGGGTTACCACTTCGCCGTCGGTTTCGGGGAATGTGTGGAAGGGAATGTATGACGTAACCTTGTATTCGTTTCCTATGATACAGATTAACGGATAGCCTGCGGGCACTGTGGTTTCGCCATATTCGGTCATGTCTATTGCAATGGTCTTTCCCGTGGCATCGAGCTTTGAACCGCTCACCACATAGAACTTCATTTCCTCGCCGTTCACGGTTTGCGGCAGCGCTGTCTGGTAGTAGGGAAGCGTAAGAACGCTGAGCGAACCCTCCACAAAGTTGAGCGAATCGCGCAGGTCGTTTGTGGTTACTCGCGAAACATACCACGACGCAGGCATGTTCAGTTGCGCCGAATCGGCTTTGAGACTTATGTTGCGGCGTTTGCTGATGTTGGCTACACGCAAACCGTTCTCCAAGTTGCGCAGTGCCCATTGCCTGTTGCCGATAAGCTCTAATTTATATGCCACGGGGCTTTCGCTCATTTTCAAAGTCTCTCCTTCTTTGGCGCATGTGCCGAGATACCAGCCGCTACCGGCATTCTGTATGGCGTATGTGCCTTTGCCGAGGCTAACGAACCGCCATGCCGCACGCACTTTATGATTGTTTTCTTCGGGTTTCCCCTCCCTGTAAATCGAAGCACTGACATTGCCGCCGGAAGCATAGATACATTCTCCATAAGGATTGACAGAAGAAGCGGCGGTAGTGTCTTGGCTCGTGATGTGATACCATATATCCTCTGCGGGATAGTTTACGGCTGTGGAAGCATAGGAAAGTTTTTCGCGGAGAGCCGATGTAAGCGAATCGATGTCGCGGCGCAGGAAAGCATAGAACGGACGCTTTGCAAGAGTTGCCTCATATTGCTTTTGCAATGCCGAATATGCTTCATCGGAAGCCTCACCCACTTCGTCGCCGCAGGTGCTGTTGTTCAGAAAAGATACCGTTTGGCGGCACACAAGTGAGAGTTCGGCAGTGTCAGGCCAGATGGCGAGCAAATTGTCATAGGCTTGCGCAAGAGTATCTATGTCGGCTTTGGTAATGGAATGGATGTCGAGCACCGTATCTTTGGCTAAAAGCGCGGCAAGACGGTCAATGAGCGGTTTCAGAGCCGTATTGTATGCCGGAGAAAGGGGATCGGGACTGCCGTCTCTGATAACCACCGAAGAGAGAACCTTTTCTTTCGCAAGATGAGCCACAGAGTCCAGCGGATTCTTTAGATTGCGTATGAAATATCCGTCGGCATTCACAAATTTCCAGGCAGCGCACGAATTTGCTCCGCCCTCTTTCGAAGAAACATAGCCGCTTGTGGCAATACCGTTCTCTCCGTTTTTCTGGTAATAGGGAACGGGATAAACTTCATTGGTTATGGTGAATTGTCCGGCGTGGTTGAGAGGGGTTATAAGCTGTTTCGCACCGATTGTGTCGGTTAACCGGATTGTGGAACTTGAATTGTTGAGCGTGCTCTTGTTTACGTACAGCAACGAGAAGTAATTCTGAATGACGTAGCCGCCTTTGTCGGCAGTTATTTTCCATACAAAATTCGCACGGTCCTCGTTTATCTCCCGCCAGTGCATCACCTTTGCGTTTACACTTGACTGGTCAATGGCGATAGTTGTATTTGTGTAGGCGGGGTTGGCACTTGTTATGAAATAGTAGCCGTCTGCCAGTGGCACGGTGGGCGCGTTTTTCAAAGCTTGAGCCGCATCGTTCAATTCTTCTGCCGCATTTTCGTAATAACTGTCGTCAAGTTCGAGCGAAGCCTGCGAATATGCGTTTTTGAATGCCTCTTCGTAACGCGCAACTACGGCGGAATCTGCCACCATTCCCGGATTTTTGCCGTAAGAATGGCTTTCAGTGAGCTTGGAACTGCTGCATTTGTCAATAAGTTCTATGAGTTTTTCCTTTGCCGAGACTTGTTCGCTGCCATATCTGTGCCAGATGAAACGATAATTGAAACGTCGGTTGGGAGCTGCGTCTCCTGCGGTGGCAAGTCCTATGGGCGAATCAAAATCTCTGGGATTGTCAACCCATTTGAAGTCGAAAGTAATGTTGTCTCCCGTAAGTTTCAAATCTTTTCTTGAAACCGCCACAACGAGTTTGTTTCCGTTTACGTTCAGGTGCGCATCTGCCGTTTTCTTCCACGTGGAAACGTCGCCGCCGCAACTCATAATAGAGGAAACTTTCCCGTTTTCTATTGTTTTGTTCACCACATAGTCGTAACCGTTCCAACCTGTGGAGTGGTTGTTGTCGGAATCTATGAAAAGAAGCATCCAGTTGTCGTTTTCGCAAGGCGTGAGATTGTCCTTTGATTCGACATAAAAATAAATGCTGTCGGTTGTAACGGCAATTTTCGAGAGAACTATGTCGTTGCGTCCCAGTTCGTCAGTATAGCGAAGCCCGCCGTATCCGCCGTAAGAGCGGTGTGTTATATCACCTTTGGTATCGCGATACTCAGTCTTGATTTTTTCCCATGCGGAAGGGTCGGGTTTTGAAACATCCTGCGCTGCAATTCCGAAGTTTTGGGGAATGTTTCTCACGCCCTTGTATTTTCGGATGTTTGCAGCCATTTGCATGTAATAATTGTCGGTATATCTTCCTTTCACCGGTCCTATTGTGCGGTTGAATTCGGTGTTGTACTGGTCAATGAAATGGAATCCGTTGTTGCTTCTGCGCATGAAAGTGATGTTGTCTCCCGCATATTTTCCTGCAGTATATTCGTTCCAGTCGTTAAGATAGATGAAGTCGGGATTAACGCTGAGAGCTTCGTCCCAACGTTCCTGAAAGTATATGCCGTAGCTCTCGGGGTCGTCAACAACCCTGCCTGCGCTTTTCACATATTGCGGTACGGGCATGTCGTATTCGTCGAGTTGCGGTTCGCCTCCCTTTCGTGTCCAGCATTTTCCCACCATCGAGGAGGGATGTTGCGCGGGCGTAACGGCATATTCCTCATATTTTCCTTTATGACGGGACACGAGGTCTTCTGCCCGGTAGGAGCCGAGTGTGTGCATCTCATATCCGAACGCCCAGTTGTCTTCTGTTCCGACATATTTGCTGCCGTACCATTTTGCATATCCCCACCACATGTTGCGAAGAGTGAAGAAATCTTTTATATAGTCGGGATAGTCGGTGAGATATTCCGATGTGTACAGAGGGTCTCCGTAATGGGGATTGTTGGGATTGGTTGCGGCGTTGGGATTATAGAGATAGTTGCGCAGTTTATGCCCCGCGCCGTTGGCATCATTGATTGGTGTGGCGTTATAAAGCAGCAGCGGTTTGCCATACCAGTAGAACCACAAATCCTTATACTTTCCTTTGGAATAGAAAAGGTCGTAAATTTCCTGCACCACGTATATTGCCTCGCCGTTGAAGCTCCAGAAACATATTTGCGGCACTTTGTTTCCTTCGGCTTTCATGTCGGTGAGCACTTTGCACAGGGCTTCCCATTCATCCCAATACCTCACGGCGTTAGTAACATCGAGAATAAGAACATCCACTCCCGCATCGGCAAGCATGGACACGTCGCGGCGAATGACAAACGGGTCGGCAGAGAGGAAATATCCCATTTCGGGTTCGCCCCAATGGTAGGAGTTGTAATATTGCGGCTGCCACGCGGCATTGTTTTTTTCTTTGCGTGCGTTGGGGTCGTTTTCCAAAACCTTGGAAACGTCTGCGCCGTAGGGAGAGTGCATGTTATAGAGGTTGGAAGTGTGCCACGTTACATAGAAAATACCCACTGTGTGCTGTTTGCCGTATTTATAGTCGCCCACGTCCGCGTTGCCGGGCATCACGCGCCCCGCGCCGTCGGTGGCAACCCATGTGTCGGGATATACGTCCCACGCGGGCGATTCGGGAATGTTGGTCTGACCCGAAACAAAGAGTGATGTTCCTGCAAGGAGGATTGTGGAAAGTAATTTTGCCTTGTTCATAAATTGTATGTCTTAGAGGAATATGTGCAAATTTAATTATTGTTTGCGAATACAGTGTTAATTAATGCCCCAAACTTAGAGAAACGGCAGTAAGGTTGTGTTTCGTTATTGAAACCCGCATTGCCGGGGGGAAGGTGTGTCGCGTTTCCCGTAGGAAAATCCGCAAATATCGGAACGTATGGGGAAGTTTTCGGATATGTTCCCGAAGAGGTGTTAGGAGAGTGGAAAAAGCGGTTGGAATTCGGTTCGAAAAAAAGACGGAAATTGCCGCCGGAAAAAATACATGGCTTGTCGTAAAAAATACAAGGCACTTATTTTAAAATAAGTGCCTTGTATTTCAAAATATATGGCTTGTATTTTTCGCCTTTTCAAATGTCTGAAAAACAATATCTTGCAAAAGCCCCAAAATGACCGTGGTTTTTGCCCGTTTTTACAGGCTTTCCGGTTGCTGAAACCGGTCTGAAATCTTTAATCTCTGCTCCAGATGAAACGATAATTGAAACGGCGGTTTGGAGCAGTGTCGCCTCCGAGCGCAAGTCCTATGGGCGACTTCATGTCTGCCGGATTGTCTGCCCATTTGAAGTCGAAAGTTATCTTGTCTCCCTTTGCTCCGATGAGTTTGCGCGGAACGTTAACGTAATAGTCTTTGCCGTCTACGCGGGTCTCCACTTTAGCCACCGGTTTCCACATGGCGGTGCTGTCGGGAGCATTGCCGTTGTATTTCCAAAGTTTGCCGTCTGAAACCATATAGTCATAGCCTGCCCAACCCGTATTGCTGTTTTTGTCGGAATCGATAAAGAGCAGCATCCAACCGTTAGGTTCGGGCTTTGTAAGGTTGTCGGCGGCGGAAACACGGAAAAGAACATCCTTTTTGCTGACACCGACCTTTGAAAGCACAATGTCGTTGCGTCCGAGTTCGTCCTTGTAGTGAAGACCCGAGTAACCGTCGAAATCACGATGGGCAATGTCGCCCTTGGTATCGCGATATTCCGTTTTTTCGTTATCCCACGAGGTAAAGTAACCGTGATTTTCGGGAATGGCACGCACTCCTTTATATTTGCGTATGTTTGCCGCCATCTGCATATAGTAATTGTCGGTGAAACCTCCTTTCATTGGACCGATTGTGCGGTTGAACTCTTCGTTATATTGGTCGACAAAGAAATAATTGCTGCCTTGTCGGCGCATAAATGTAACAGGCGGGTCTTGCATATACTTGCCTGCCGACCACTCGTTCCAGTCGTTGAGATAAATGAACGGCGGGTCTATGCTCAAAGCCTCGTCCCAGCGATCCTGGAAATAGATGCCGTATGCCGTGGGACGCTCCATTTTCTTTCCAAGTTCCGGAACGTATGTGGCAACCGGGAGATCGTATTCGTTGAACTGCGGTTCGCCCGTACTTGCACGCCACGATTTTCCGATAAGCGATACAGGGTGCTGGGCAGGAGTAACGGATATCTCCTCAATCTTGCCGTTGTGGCGCGAAGCACGCTCGCGCGGAGTGAGATCAAGCACAGGTTTATCGCCAAGGTCAAGCCCGAACGTCCAATTGTCCTCCTTGCCTATGAAACGTTTGCCTGCCCATTTGTAATATCCCCACCACATGTTGCGAAGACTGAAAAAGTCAAGAATATACTTGGGATAGTAAGCAATGCGTTCCTTTGTGTAAATGGTATCGCCGTAGTGCGGATTGTTTTTGTTAGTAACCGCATCGGCATCATACAGGAAGTTGGGCACGGGGTCGGGATGAAATCCGTTTGCATCGTGCTTCGGATCGGCATTATACAGGAGTAGCGGCTTTCCGTCGCGGTAATACCACAAATCTTTATAGCGTCCGGGACGATAAACACGCTCGAAAATTTCCTGGGCACAGTATGTGGGAACTCCGTTGAACACCCAAAAACAGAATTTGGGCACTTTTTGTCCGCCGTTTTTCATTTCATCAAGAATCTTGAACAATTGTTCCCATTCTTCCCAGTATCTTACGCTGTTGGTAACGTCGAGAATTAAAACGTCAACGCCTGCATCGGCGAGCGCAGACACATCGTGGCGAATTACGTAAGGGTCGGCGGAGAGAAAATATCCCATTTCGGGCTCGCCCCAATGGTAACCGCCGTAATGATGCCAGTTCTTGCTGCTGCCGTCAAGGCGTGTGGCGGGGTCTTTTTCGAGAATTTTCGTAACATCTCCGTTATATGGCGGTTTGCCTGCGTGAAGTCCTTTGGTATGCCAGGTTACGTAGAACATTCCAACGTCTCTCTTTTTGTCGGTCTTGGTTTTCCCCGTTTCCGCTTGCGTAGGTTGTATTCGTCCTGCGCCGTCTGTTCCCACCCAGGTGTCGGGGTAAATGTCCCACGACAGGTTTTCGTCGGCGTTCTGTGCGGTGGCGGCAAAAAAAGCAAGCGACATCATTGCGAGAGTAGCGGTTAATTTTCTTTTCATGATAGTCTTGTTTTTAAGTGTATGGGTCGTAATTCAAAAATATCGGTCGCATCGCATGGACACAACCGATATTTTAATGCCTATAATCTATGTATTAAAAATTATTTCGCAGCTTCGGGAGTTCCCATGGAATATGAGGGCTGACCTGTGAAGTATCCTTTTCCCTGCCATATCTTTTCGATGGGCGACATGCGACGTACAAAGTCGGCATAGTTCTTATTTTCAACTTTTGTCCATCCGCATTCTGCATAAGCGGCAAGACGGGGGAAAGTCTGGAAATATACGCGGGCATCGGTGGGAGTCCATTCACCCCACATCTGACATCCGAGACCGAGAATCTTGGCGTTTTGCTCGGGAGTCAGGTCGTCGAAATAAGGATTGAAACTGTAAGCGTGGTCGAGACTGATTGTGGGATAGCCATAATCGAGATACGTGTACAGACGATTGGAATTGACAAGATTGAAACCTTTCTTGATGGCTTTCTTTGCAAGATCGGTGGAACCGTCCCAGAATTGTACCAAAGTACCTTTCTCAAGAGTAAGAGCAGAATTCTCTCCGTGGTTGGCTTCTCCGTGAACGTTGTCGCCGGTAATCTCGTTCCAACCTATAAGTTTCACACCTTTCTTGTCAAGAAACTTCTGCAGGCTGTTAATTGTGTAAAGCTGCATGTCGGGATAGGTTTCCAGTCCGTGGTCTTTCATGAACTTTTTGATTCTTTCGTTCTTTGACCAGCGCGAATAGTTTGCCTCGTCGCCGCCAATATGTACAATTTTCGAGGGGAAGAGTTTTACTACCTGCGTAAGCGTGGTTTCGATGAATTTTTTGAACTCAGGAGCCACAACGTCATAGATTGCCGGGTCGGTATCATTGTCTCCTTTCGCAAGAAGTTCGGGATAAACGTGAGTAGCAGCGTAGCAGTGTCCGGGGACTTCTATTTCAGGAATGACGCGGATGCCTCTTTCTGCGCAATAGTTCACTATTTCTTTGATTTCTGCCTGAGTATAATATGAACGCTCGCGATCAGGATAGGCTTCTTTCCATTTTTCTGCGCCCTGGAAGTGATGTGAGAAATCGCTTAACGAACCTTCGCTCGTCAATTTGGGATATCCTTTGATTTCTATGCGCCATCCAGGATCGTCAACAAGGTGCCAATGGAAAGTATTCATCTTCAAACGTACCATTTCATTGACCATGCGCTTAACCATAGCCATTCCGTGGAAATGACGACTCTCGTCGAGCATATAAGATCTCCATCCGAATTCGGGCCAGTCGGTTATGGTGCAAACGTTAGCTGTGAACTTTCCGCCTTCGTTCTTTAGCATTTGGCGGATACTCTCTATTGCATATACGGCACCGCTTCTGTCGTCGGCGGTAGCGGTTATTGCGGGTTTCTTTTTATCGCTTACTTCGAGTTTGTAGCCTTCTTTGTGTCCCGAAGCCTTACCCATGGAAATGGCAATGTCGGCTTGTGCGGCACTGTTTACCATTACCGGCGTGATACCTGCCTCCTTGAATTGTGCGGAAAGGTATGAAGCGGTGATTTTTGCTTTTTTGTCGAGATAAACTTTGGGATTTGCCGAAACAGACGCCTTGCCTGCCTGAAGCTTTACCTCCTGTGGCTGCGGCACAATGGTTATCTGTGCGGCAATGCGGCTTGCCGGCAGTGTGAGGAGCGTTGCGGCGAATCCTGCCGCGAGCATCTTGCTTATAGTTCTTTTCATGTAAGTAAATATGTTTGTTTATTGTTTTCTTGGCTGGTATAGTATGCCTTTGATTTGCAAATATAGTAAATATATGTTTGTTATGCGCGTGATTTACTTTCAAAAAGCCCGGCTTGAATATAAAATGTTTTTCTGTACGTCTGTCATGTGCGCGGGTAGTTGATTTCCATATAAAAAATTCAGCCGCAACGGTCGGGGAATATAGCATTCCGCATCTGTTTTAATGCTTGTCCCATACAAGTCGTGCTCTTTCGGTTTTGAACTTTTCCACAGCTTTTCTTATGGAATCAAGTCCGAAATCTTCCGGGTCCAATTTTTCTATGGCAATCCACCTTAGGGCGGCTGCATCGTCCGATGCCGCAGGCGTTTCTCCCGTTTCAAGACGACACAGAAAGAAACTGTCGGCAGTGGGAACGGAGAAGCCCGAAAACATATAGCTGTTGGGCAGGGAGAAGAGCCATTTCATTTCTGCCACCCGGCATCCCGTTTCCTCAAGAATCTCTCTGCGCATTCCCCGGTCAATAGATTCTCCCGGGTCAACGAATCCTCCGGGAAGATCCAAGGTATCTTTTGCCGGCTCAAAGGCACGTCTGCTTACGAGTATTTCGTTTCTGTCGTTTAATATAAAGGCTGCCGTGGCGGCACTCGCATTCTGATAATACACAAAGCCGCAATGTCCGCAGCGTTTCGATCTTTCATCGTTAACCATGAATTCTGCGCTTCCGCATCGCGGACAATATGCGAATTGTTTCAGAGGATGTTCATTGCTCATGCGTTATTGTTTTCTTTCTGTTTGCAATAGTAGTGATTATTTTTCTTTTCTCTTGGATTTTTTATAAATTTGCCTCACTGCTATTAGTTTGCTTTATCATGAAAACAAAGATTTTAATTTCTATTATTGTTTCACTGGTTGCGTCAGCGGTTTGCGCGCAGGATGTGTGCTATAGTTTGAAACGTATATGGGGCGACGGCTCCACTCATTGTGCTTTTACTTCGCTTGTGGAGCATAAGGGAAGATATTATTGTGCTTTTCGCGAAGGGTTCAGCCATATTTTCAACGAAAAGGGTGAGGCGGACGGTAAAATTCATATCATTTCTTCGTCCGACGGCGACAAATGGGAAACCGAAACCGTGTTGTCGAGAACGGGATATGACTTGCGCGACCCGAAACTTTCCGTTACGCCTAAGGGGGAACTGATGGTGCTGATGGGATGTTCTTTATATAAAGGTGGGAAACTGGAATCTACGAGCACGCTTGTGTCGTTTTCAAAAAACGGAAAGAAGTTTTCCATTCCCAAACCCGTAAATATTTCCTCTTCCGCGTCGCAGAATTTCGCATGGCTGTGGCGCGTTACATGGCATAAGGGAACGGGCTACGGAGTAGCTTATTTCAAGGCGGGAGATCAGAACAAACTCGAACTTCTTGCCACAAAAAACGGAACGGAATACGAAGTGATGAAAACTTTCGATATTTCCGGTTATCCCAATGAGACAACGGTGAGGTTTGATGCCGATGACAGGATGCTTTTGTTTGTTCGCCGCGAGAGCGGTAACCGTTCTGCCATGCTGCTTTCCTCTTCTGCGCCATACACCGACTGGAAACAGAAAGAACTGGGCTTTTTCTGCGGCGGTCCGGATGCTTATGTTTTCCCCGACGGAGGGGTTTTGCTCGGCGGTAGAGAGATACATATTCCCTCGCGTCCCAAAACAATGATATATGCAGGCACTGCCGACGGAAACTTTCAGGAAATGCTCATGCTTCCTTCGTTTGACGATAATTCTTATCCCTCGTTTCTGAAAGTGGGAGGGGAAATGTGGATTACCTATTACTCGGGTCATGAAACCGTGAAGCCGTCGGTTTTTCTTGCCAAAGTTCCTCTTTCGCTTTTCAATATGATTAGGAAGTGAAAAGGTGCAATACCTTATAATTTCGTAACTTTGCGTCCGAAATCTATAAGGAAATGAAGAAACTTTATATAGAAACTTACGGCTGCCAAATGAATGTGGCGGACAGCGAAGTGGTTGCTTCGGTCATGAAAACTGCGGGATATGACACGGTGAAGGACATTGAAAGTGCCGACGCGGTGTTTTTGAACACGTGTTCCGTTCGCGACAATGCGGAGCAGAAGATTTATAACCGCCTCAACGCTCTCAATGCCATGAAAAAGGCAAAGCACGGCAAACTTATCATTGGTGTGCTGGGCTGTATGGCTGAACGCACCAAGGACGACCTTCTTGAGAATCACCATGCCGACCTTGTGGCTGGTCCCGACTCTTATCAGATGTTGCCGCAACTTACGGGTGAAGCCGAGAACGGATGCAAGGCTATCGATGTGGAGCTTTCCACGATTGAAACCTATTCCGATATTATTCCGGAGCGCATTTGCGGAAACCGGATTTCGGGCTTCGTAAGCATTACGCGCGGATGCAATAATTTCTGCCATTATTGCATTGTGCCTTATGTCAGGGGACGCGAACGTTCGCGTGCTCCGCAGAGCATAATAAACGAGGTTAAGGACCTTGAGCAACGCGGATATAAGGAAGTAACCCTGTTGGGGCAGAACGTAAATTCCTATAAATTTGAATCGGAAGGCGGAGAAACCACCGGTTTCCCCGAACTTTTGAGAATGGTGGCGCGTGAAGTGCCGCAAATGTGGATTCGTTTCACAACTTCCCACCCTAAGGACATGAGCGATGACACTCTTCGCGTTATTGCCGAGGAACCTAACGTTTGCAAACACATACATCTGCCGGTGCAAAGCGGTAGCGACAGGATTTTGAAGCTGATGAACAGAAAATATACCCGCGAATGGTATTTGTCGCGTGTGGATGCCATACGCCGCATAGTGCCCGAATGCGGATTGTCAACCGACATTTTCTGCGGCTATTGCTCGGAGACGGAAGAAGATCATGCTTTGTCTTTGAGCCTTATGAAAGAATGTGCTTACGATTCCTCGTTCATGTTCAAATACAGCGAACGCCCCGGCACTTATGCAGCAAAACATTTCAATGATGACGTTCCCGAGGATGTCAAGATTCGTCGCCTTAACGAACTCATTGCTTTGCAGAACACTCTTTCGCTGGAAAACAACCAAAAATGTATTGGAAAAGTTTTCGACATACTGATAGAGGGCACGAGCAAGCGCAGTCGCGAACAACTGTTCGGACGCACGGAGCAAAACAAGGTGGTTGTTTTCAATCGTGAAGACGCACATATAGGTCAATTTGCCAAAGTTAAGATACTTTCCGCCTCGTCTGCCACGCTGCACGGCGAACTCGTGAAGGAATAACGGACTTCGCCTTTCCGCAATGCGATATTCTCTTTCGGTTGCATGACGTTGTGGGCATTGTTTCCTGCACATGCTTTTCGTCAAAGGGAATGAGAGCCTGAAAGTATGGCGTTTGCCGTTGCATGTGGCTTTTTAGACGAACGTGCATCGGTAACGCGGCATTTGCAGGATATGCGGGTAGCGTGTTTCGGCGTATGATGCAAAACATACTCTTTGAAATTTATAAAAGTCCCGAAATTCATTATGAATTTCGGGACTTTGTTATGTTGTTGCGGGACGCACGAAAAAACACATGGCTTATCGCAAAAAATACAAGCCATGTATTTTAAAATACAAGGCACTTATTTTAAAATAAATGCCTTATATTTTTGACCATTCCAAATATCTGATAAACAATAACTTACAAAAGTTGTTCAGAATAATGTAAGTACCTGGTTTTTACGGCTTTGCGAAAAATGGTGGGATTTTCGGTTTGAAAGCTGCCGGAAATGGCGCGGAGAAAAAGAAAGCGGGTCATGCCCGATTGCTTTCATCGGGGCATGACCCGCTCGTGCGGATGAATAGTAACGTATTAACGGACTACCTTCTGGGTCTTTCCGCTTTCGTAAACTATTATGTATGTTTCGCCGTGCTTTGTGGTGTTGACCTTGCGCCCGAGAATGTCGTAGATGGCTTTAACCTTGTCGTCGGCATTGGGCTTGTTGTTCTTGATGCCTGTTACTGCACCGCCCGGCATGGTGAACGTGTAGTTGCTGACTATTTTGAGGTCGGCTGAAGCCACTCTTACGTTAACCACAGCGTCGTCGCCGTTCTTTGTGAGGGTCTTCACGATTTTTGCGCCGTTGGCATTGGTAATGATTTCAACGTCATCGGCAGAAACGTCTGAAAGTCCGTTAACGGTGTAGCTGAATACGGAATCCTTGAGGGTTACGTTAACGCCCTTAACCTTTGCCGAAAGTACGGATCCGTTGTAGATGAGCTGCGCATCGTCAACAAAAATCGAATCGTTGCCTGTTCCTTTTCCCGGTTCGGCATTTGTGGAAATTGTTACGAGGATGGCTTTTTCCTTAACGGTGTCGTTGATATATTCGAAAGGAATGGAAATGCGCTGCCATGCAAAACCGTTGCTCTCAATCTTGGCATTCTTGGCAGTTGCAAGCACGTTGTTGTAAGTCTTACCCTTTTCCTGCGGATCCTGATAGTAAGAACCGTTGGTAACAGCCGCGCTGATGGTGGCATAAGGATAGTCTTTCTGCACGGAACTCTGTTTGAATTTAACCCATACGGCAATGGAGTCGGGACGACCGTTAAGGATGGTATAGAACGGGTCGCCCTTTCCGTCTTTGTCTTTATTGGTTATATCAAGAAAGGCATGGTTAGCGGGATCTGCGGCTTCCATTGCGCCTGCGTTCATACGTCCTGTGGTTATTGTGCCGTTAGCGGTGAATCCCATGGCAGAAGCGGAAGTAATCAAAAGGCTGTTTTCGCCGTTAGAGCCGGGGCGTGTAACGGATGACTGATATGTGAACGGATGATTGGCTGCTTGGTTGGCAGTTGCTGCTAAATCTCCCGTGGAAGTAGCGAAAGAGTGCCATGAAGTGGCTTCGTAAACGTCAACATCCTTGGGTGAGAAAAAACCTCCCGTTTTTACGGTGTATTTTTGGAAGGTTTCGAAGCCGGAGTTGGGAATCTGATAGCCGCCATTGCCGAAAGTAACTTTTATTATCTGGCTCAACAGAGCCTTCATGTCTATGTTGATAACGGCATAAAGGGTGCTGTCGCGTTTTTCAGCAATAAGTTCAATGGGAACATTGCCAAGCATCGGACCCATCCATGTTGTAACTTGCGGATCATCGCCTTTCTTTATGGCAACTTTCTGGTTTGTGGTGAGAGTAAGCACTCCGTTGGCATCGGTAACGCCTTCAACGTCCTGCAACTCAATTGTTCCTACGCCAATAGAGTTTGTGCCTGCTTTGAGAACAAAGTTCTTGAGGCTGAAAATGTATTTGCCGTTCGAACTGTCTCTAAGGCTGATCGTGGCATACTGTTCCGTAACGGCTCCGTTAATATCTACCGAAAGTACATCGGTGAAATCGTTGGCCGAAACGGTGATTGCGCCCAAAAAGAGGGCGAGAATAGTAAAGATTTTCTTCATAAAGTCCTTTCTATGTTATTTGAGTTTATAAATTATTCCGATTGTTCCGAAAATAGGATATAGTGTCTGCTCAATTGTAGTGAAATTGCTTTTGTGTATTCCGTTAAGTCCCCAACTGATATCGGCATAAATGCCCGTTTTCTTGTGAAAATACCAATCAGCTCCCACGTCAACTCCCCACTGAAAGTGTCGCATATCGTGAGAAAAGTCATAGTGTCCTTTAGTGTCGGGTTCGTTTCCTATAATCACCTTTGCGCCCGTAGGATCTCCCACACGCAGGTAACCGTTATGGGCATCGCCCGTAAAAGAACGCGAATGAACATAAGAAAAATAGGGGCCCGCCTTGAGAATTACCTTGCCCACGGAATAAGTAGCCATGACCGGCACAGTAAACATCCACTCGGAAACACAGGTTTTGACATCGCCGGTGAAACGTCCCTCGAGCGACTGACCGCCACGCACTAATTTCATCTTGTAATTCTTTACCTGTGCGTCTTCGTTCATACCTTTATTCTCAAAATGCACTCCGGCAAGCACACCCCAGGTGTCATTGAATTTGCGACGCGCATCAATTCCCAGCTGAAGGTTGTTGGTAAGAGTATATTTGTTGAGTTTCCTGATAGAAGCCGGCATATCGAGCGGAGCTGTGCCTCCAATCGAATAGCCAACCCTTAGATTGTATACAAGGTCTTCGAAAATCTTTTTTGCAGGGGCAACGGCAAAAAGCGAAGCCACAATGACTGTAAGGATAGTCTTTTTCATTGGTTTCAGTTTTCTTTTGTGCTTATCACTCTCACTTTATCTATGCACAGTGTGCTTCCTATTGCTCCGCAGAACAGATCTCCGTCTTTGCTTGACGAGAAAACTATTGCGAGATTGTAGCCGCGATTTTCAAGAAGTTCCATGTCCACGTCTCCCGAATACTTGAAGGTTATTTCGAAAGGCGTCCATTCGTCAACAGGTGCCACATATTCCAATTCTGCAAGGGCAACAATCTGATCGCTTGTCTTTACGTTGTTACCGTACAGGGTTACGGGATTCCCGTCTGCATCGTGGTTTCTGTAGAATACCGCATAAACCGCTGCGCTGTCGGTCATGTTTTTAAGGATATTGCCTTTGCGGTCCTGATAGTTCTTTCCCGGGGCGTATTTGTAGTATCCTGTCATTTTTATAGGCTTGCTGTCGTATACCACACCAAAGTTTGTGGCTTTCATGGGGCTTTGCAGTGCCGAGTCAACCACGAAAGTTCCGAGGAAAAGGTTTCCTGCGGCAATTCTCTTGTTTGCCCAAACTCCGAAAGCACCTGTGCTTCGTGTCGTTAACTGTACAGCTTTCCCGTCAAATCCTTCCATTAGCGGAATAGTGGGATATTCTTCGGGTTTGGCACTGTTCATGCTGAGAATGAAACCGCCATTGCCCGAAGCCCAATCGCTTTTCAGTGAGCCGTCGTCCATTACTCTTTGCCATACATAGTAGTTTTTGCCTGCATTGAGTGAAAAGTGTTCGAAATCAAGGCATGTGGTGTCGCTCACAGTTCTCACAACGTGGTTGAAACACACTGTGTATGTTCTTTTCCACGCTTTGTCTTCCGATGTAACCGTATACGTAACTCCGCCGTTTGAGAAATCTTGCACCGAACCGCTTGCCGGAGTAATTGTCGCGCCTTCTGTGAGCGAGAAAATGGGAGCCAAGGCACTGATGTCGGCATTTTTCTTTACGTTGAAGGTTATTACGCTGTCGGCGGACATTAAATTTATGAGCGTATCCGAGTTGTTGAAAAACATATCTCCGGGATTGTCAACATGTACATAGGCTTGTGTTATGTCGCATTCGGCGTTGGGAGCTTCATCTTTGAAGCACGAGGAAAACAGTGAAGAGCACAGGATGCCGCAAACCGTTATTCTCAGAATAATATGTTTCATGTTAATGAACGAACTGTTATTGGCTAACAAAATTACTGCAAATTGTTTGAACCACAAAGAAAAACGGAATGAAACGGCAAATTTTCGGTGTCAAATGTCTCTGTTTTTCACAGACATGTCTCTTTTTGCGAATTTTCATGGCTGTTGCGCGGCGCACAAAAAACAACGGCGGAATCGCGATGTGCGTTCCGCCGTGAATATGTATGGAAGATAATTTACAAAGGATATTTTTCAAAGGCATACAATACGGTTGACAGGTATCTTTCGCCTGTGTCGGGGAGTATTGCAATGATTCTTTTTCCTGCGTTTTCGGGTTTCTTGGCAAGATCGAGCGCAGCCCATGCTGCGGCACCCGAGGAAATGCCCACGAGCAATCCTTCTTTCAGTGCCAGTTCGCGTCCTGTTTTTATGGCATCGTTGTCTTTTACCCTTATCACGCCGTCTATCAGGTCTCTCACAAAGTTTCCGGGAATGAAGTTGGCTCCTATTCCCTGTATTTTGTGCGGACCGGGATTGCCGCCCGAGAGAATCGGAGAACTGTCTGGCTCGACGGCAAAAGCCTTTATGTCGGGATTATGTTTTTTCAGACCGGCGGCAATACCGCTTATGGTTCCTCCGGTGCCAACTCCGCCTACAACTATATCTACTTTGCCGTCGGTGTCTTTCCATATCTCTTCGGCTGTTGTTTTCTCGTGAATGGCGCGGTTGGCAGGGTTGTCAAACTGCTGCAATATGATAGAGCCGGGAATTTGTTCGTGAAGTTCGTTGGCTTTCTCCACAGCTCCTTTCATGCCTGCGGCTCCGGGGGTGAGAACAAGCTGTGCGCCGCGAGCCCTCAAAAGATTTTTGCGCTCTTCGCTCATTGATTCGGGCATGGTCAGTATGGCTTTGTAGCCTTTTACCACAGCCACCCATGCTATTCCCACACCGGTGTTGCCGCTCGTGGGTTCTATTATCGTGGCTCCCGGTTTGAGTTTGCCGCTCTTCTCTGCGTCTTCAATCATTGCGAGTGCAATGCGGTCTTTTACACTTCCGCCCGGGTTGAAGTACTCCAATTTTGCTACCACTTCCGCCTTTACTTCCGGGTCTTTGGTCAGTTCGTTAATGCGAACAAGAGGCGTTCCGCCGATAAGCTCTGTGAGCTTTTGATGAATGTTAGCCATAATCTTGAATTTTAAAGTATTGATTTTTCTTCTCTGATTCGTATGCAAAGGTAGCGGGTTTTGATTTTTTCCGTGTCAATCTTTTTGCTGCATTTGCCTCGAAATTTTTGTGATTTCAGAAATATTTTCTGTCAAACGGCGTTTTGACGGGTATTTGTGCGTTTGAGGACGAAAAACGGGGAAAATATCAGTGGCGATGTGCGCAAAAAACGTTTTTCCGAGGCATGTTTTCCGTGCCGCAGACCGAAAGATTTTCGCCGCGTGCGGAGAGGGACGTTTTTTGTTGCGGCAAAGGGGAATTTTGCATATTTTTTCATGTATCGCATGGCTCATGCGGAATTTCGTAAACGTATTCGAATTTTTGTAACGCGCTGTTATTCAGAAAATTAACCACTTTTTCGATGCTTTTGTAAGTTGTTGTTTATCAGATATTTGGAATGTCCGAAAATATAAGGCATATATTTTGAAACAAGTGCCTTGTATTTTAAAATATATGGCTTGTATTTTTTACGAGATGCCTTATGTTTTTTCGCATATAGGGAAAGAATGTGCATATAATGGATACTGCATGCAAAATTTGCGTATCCGTATGCGCCGTTCGCCTTGTGTGAGTCGTGAAATTTATTTCTTTATGATTTCATTGCTTACCGGTATGCAATGCGAATCTTTTATTTCTCCTATAACTATGGCACTGTGCAAATAACCTATGCAATCCAATTTTCCAAGAGTGTTTACTATAAAGTCCTGATAGTCTCTCATGTCGTGGGCATAGACTTTTATCTGAAAATCATAGTCTCCGGTGGTGTTGTAGCATTCTGTTATTCGTTCGGTCTTCTTTACGGTCTCCATGAACTGCCTGATCAAATCGCGCGTGTTGTGTTGCTTCAGTCTTATGTTGCATAGCGCAACAATGTCGTTGCCCAGTTTGTGCGGGTCGGCTATTGCCGAATAGCGCGTAATGTATCCGTCTCTTTCCAAACGCTTTTGGCGTTCGAATGTGGGCGAAGCCGACAGGTTTACCTTGGCAGCAAGTTCCTTTACCGTCAGGCTTGAATCCTGTTGCAATAGTTGCAGAATCTTTAAGTCGGTTTCGTCGAGAGTTTCCTGTGCTGCCATATTCTTGTGTCCGGGGTCTTGTAAAACTGATGAAAGTGCAGAATATTATTCTGTATGATATGCCTGTAATTTGCAATATTAGCATATTTTGCCGAATTGAGTTGAAAATTTTGCGGATAATTTTCTTCCTCACAAATTTGCATCCGAAATCCAAAACAATTGACTTATGAGCAATACAAAAAGCAATTATTTTGACGTAGTGGGCAGTCTTTTGCGTCCTGCGGAATTGAAGGCGGCAAGAGCCGAATTTGAGAAAGGAAATATCTCGGCAGAGGAACTTCGTGAAGTGGAAGACCGTCTCATTGCCGAAGTAATTAAAAAACAGAAGGCACACGGTCTGCATTATATAACCGATGGCGAGTTCCGTCGCAGTTACTGGCATCTCGATTTCATGTGGGGTTTTCACGGAGTGGAGCATATTGAACTGGAACACGGCTATCAATTCCACGGCGAGGAAACAACCAAGGGTTCTCTCCGTTTGACGGGTAAAATTTCTGGCGAAAACCATCCGTTCATCAGGAATTTTCTCTTCATCAAGCAATATGAGGACGAAACTCATAAGGTTAAACAAACCGTTCCGGCTCCTGCACAATTTTTGGCGGAACTGTTTCGCGGCAACAACGGAGAGAACACCCGCAAATTCTATCCCGACACCCGTGAACTCATACACGACATAGCGCAAGCCTATGGCACTTTCTTCAAAGAGATTTATGATGCCGGCTGCCGCACCATTCAGTTGGACGATTGTACCTGGGGAATGATAGTGGACGACGACTTTTGGAAATCAATGGCGGGAAAGGGATTCACGCTAAAGGATGAGGCAGAGAAATATCTTGAAGTAAACAATCTTGCAATAGAGAACCGCCCCGCAGGACTCACCGTCAACACCCACGTGTGTCGTGGAAACTATCATTCGTGCTATGCCAGCAAAGGCGCATACGACCCTGTGGCCCCGTATCTCTTTGCAAAGGAAAACGTTGATACTTTCTATCTGGAATACGACGATGAGCGTTCGGGCAGTTTCGAACCTTTGAAATATGTTGCCGAGGGTAAAAACGTTGTGTTAGGCTTGGTAACGACAAAGTCTCCCGTGTTGGAGGACAGGGAAACGGTAATAGCCCGCATACACGAGGCTGCCAAATACATACCTCTGGAACGTTTGAGCCTGAGTCCGCAATGCGGTTTTGCGTCGTGTGAAATAGGCAACAAACTAACCGAAGCCGAGCAATGGGCAAAGGTTGACTTGGTAAGAGAAATATCAAAGGAAGTCTGGGGATAAACCCTGCATCCCGCAAGTCCGTCCCGCCGGACGGACTTTTCTATAGTTTTATGACTTTTGTACTTATGCGCGAGCCGCAACAGGGTTCGCGCTTTTTTGTTGCAGTACCGTGTAGTTTTCTTTGGCGTTGCGTTGAGCAGCATGTCCCGGATGCGCAAAAAAATATTCCCTGCGGACGCATTGCGACCCGCAGGGAACTTTCAAAAAACGATGTTGATGGTATTTTAGTTTATTACAATCTTTTCGCTTTTGGAGTTGTTTCCGGTGGTAACCCGGATGTAAACTCCCGGAACGGTGGGCTTTTGTTTCAATTTCACTCCGTCTGTCGTGTACCAGCATTCTTCGGAAGCTTTGCCGGTGATTCCGCTGATGTCTGTTACCAAGGAATTTCCGTCAAATGCTATTTCGAACGGCGTGCCTCTGTTGCCTTCCACTTTATCGTCCTCATAGCGCAGCGTAACTTCGGCTTTAATCACTTCGCCACCGTATGGAATGAGGAACGAAAGCGTTTCGTCGGCATCGCCGGGCACTGTGAGGAACACAATGCCGTCGTTGTCGGTGAAGTTGTGGGTTCGGCATTCGGCATTGACAAACACGCCCGTTTCTATGTTCGACAACGGCAGACCGTTGTAGGTTACGCGACCTACGATAGTCATATTTCCGGGATATTTACTGTCGTCTATGGGCGAGAATATCGAAGCTTCGCGGTTGCTTTCGAGAGAACGCGAAAGCATGGGCTGTGCCGCGTTTGCGGGATAGCGGAATGTGCGGTTTGTTGTGGCTTGGCTCAGATACATGTAGCCTTGTCCGGGCGTGAGAGCCTCTAACGAGCCTGCCCATTCGTATCCGTCGTAGATGGCGAAGCCTTGTTTGCCTTTCACAATGTCGCCGTCTTCGGGACTGAGTGCGGCAAAGGCATCGGCTATGCCCATTAAGTTTGTTCCGTTATAGCCTATCCAGTTCCAGCCCGGGCGAACGTTTATGGTCTTTTCCGATGTGCCGGGACGCGAACCGCGCAGTGTGAGTTGCGCAGGCGATGTCATGAGAACCTTATACATTTCGCGGTTGTTCATGGCTATATCGCCGCCGTCCCATATACCGTTGTAGCGCATTATGGACGAGGTCTTGCTCTTGACGAGACTGGTGGCATTGGCAACATCGCTCATTACTGCCGTGGCGTTCATGTCGTCGGCAAGTACGGAAATCGAAGTCCAGTTCCAGCCTCCGTTAAGTACCAAAGTTTGTTCTATACGGTCAAGAGCATTGAGGTTTACGGGTTTGCCAAACGAGCCTATAACCGTTCCTGAAGAGAATGAAACGTCTTGACTTGCCTGTACGTCGGGCCATGTAATACCTGTTGCGGCTTCGTAAAGGCGGAATTCGACTTTTTTACCCTTGTCGCCTGCGTTTCCTGCAATGTCGAGCATAGCAAAGTACTCGTCGTAACGTTTACTGTAGGTAGGTTGTGCCACACCACGGCATTCGCCGTCAATGAATGCACCTATGATGTTGTCGGTGTCGTTTGAAGGAACTCCGTGAACCGATACCGTGGCAACGAGGTTCATTGTGGTGGAGAATTTGTCTGTTTCCACTTTCCAATCGGGCATTTCGCCGGTAACGGTGATGCTCAAAGGCAGCGGAGTGGCTATTCCGTCGGCATTGACAAGGTATATGGTTTCAAAATGTTTGCCTATGGGGCAGGATTTGCCCACTGTAAAATTAACGGAAGTGGTAGACAGCGGTTCGGTTGTGCCTGCCGTTACAGAAGCTTTCAACCATTGCGGAACGCCGCTCAGAGTCCATTCCTGCTGTGTGCCTCCCTTGTTGGAAACTGTGGTTTTTATTGTGCTTTCTTCGCCGGCTTTTTGAGTAACCGAAGCGTTGTCGGAAGTCCATGCAAGGCTGTTGCGGTTGACATAAGCCGACCAGCAAACGGGTTCACAGGTGTTGCCGTTGACATCGCGCACTCGCTTAACCTTAAAGTTGAGTGTACAGCCTTCAATTATTGCAGGATCTTCGTTGATGTTGATTACCAGTTTGTCGTTGCTTGTTGTAAAGCTGAAAGCTACGTTTGTTTCAACGGGTTTAGCCTGGAGTGCGGGTGCAATGTCCGTGAACGTCAACGCTTCACCGCCATAAGTGGCTTTTCTTCCCATTGATTTAGGCATGATGCAGGTGTCTGTGGGCGTTGTGGCAATTTGTCCGCCGCTGTCAAGGGTCTTTGTTTCAAACGGGAAGTATGCGGTAAGTCCGTCTTCGCTTCCGGTGAGACGCAGTTTGCGATTGCGTGCCAATGTGGAGGCATCGAGAGTGGCGTTCCACAGTCTTATTTCGTCTATCTGCCCTTTGAATTTGCGGTCGTAGGAATACGGCTGTGCTTTTTCGGCATCTATTCGGCGGCGTGCGCCTATCAATACGGAATCAGTGTTCATGCTGCCCACGTTGCGTGCCGGAAGTGCCAGCGTGCGAACGCCGTCAACATAAACAGCAGCGTTGCCCGAACGCAGAATATTCATTGCCACATGATGCCAACTGTTGTCGGTGAGAGGTTGTGTACCTGCATCATAAGTATTGTCGTTGGTGGTGAGTTTCAAAAGACCCTCGGCATTGGTCCAAAGTTCCACTTTGCCGATTTGCAGTATTTGTGCCTCACCATCCTGCTTGCCGGCACGAATCCACAGTTCTGCAGCCTGATTGTCTTCCTGGGAAGCCGCAAGGTCTCCCGCAAGGAATGAAACGTATGCCGAACCGTCGAGTTCCACAGCCTTGTTCTTATTATTTATGTACCATGAGTCGCCCGTGGCAATAAGATGACGATTTTGTGCATAGTCAGTAATTGTTCTGCCTTCGCCTTCGTTCATCTTCCAATAGCCCAAGAGGTTGGGGGTTGAGGGCTGTTTGGTTTTTTGTCTCTCACGTTGTGCTTCTGTATTGTCGTGTGCCACATCCCAAAGGGCAAGCTCGTTTATCGCACCGCTCATATTTTCACCTATTGTGAGAGTTCCGTTTCCTTTGTATGCCGTTGTGGAGCAATCTGTAAAGAGATTGATTGTCGAGGCATCGTTTGCAACCGTGGCGTTAATAGTTCCGTCTTCGCCATTGGCGGTGTAGCTTACTGTGAGATAAGACCACGAGTTTCTCGGAACGGAATTCAAAGATGTATGAGTATCGTTTCCAACCGAAACTTTAAGGTGCATGTCGTCATCGAGAGCCAGGGTGAATCTTTCCGAACCGCTTCCGTGCGAGAGAATAGTTCCTGCGCCGGTGGCGAGAAGCCACATGTCGGTTGAGAAACTCTTGTTTGAAAGTGAGAATGAAGCTTCCGTGGCAGCCGTAACGGCGTTGCCTTGCAGTGCAAGAGCTGTGTTATGGTCAACTTTTGCACCGTTGAGGATTCCTGTTATCTCAAAATTATCATCTGATGCTATTTCGCCTTTGACAATCTCTTCGTTGAAAGTAATACTAATGTCATCGCCGATACCCAAAACGCCGTTCGACGGCTGAGGCATGCCGAGAGGTTTGGGTTTTGCCATGTCTTTTACAATATCAATCTCTTTGCTCGAAAGAGTAATCTCCTCTCCGCCGTAAGAACTTACCGACAAAACACGGAAACGATAGTTGCCGTCGCTCAGTCCGTGCATATTATAATAGTAAGTTACACTTGCCGCATCGGGAAGAAGTTTTGCCGTTTGGCTTGTGTCTTTTGTGTTGATTACATATTCTTTTATGTTTAGCCAGTTTGTAGCTCCGGGAGCATAAGATTGTATGCGGAAAGCTTTCAGTCCGGCATAATTGCGATCGAACTGGTCGAACGTAATGCCGAGAGTGTCGTTGGTAATGGTATTTATTACACTTTTGTCCAAAGTCATACGCACGTCTGAAGAAGACGGGGCAAATTCCGTGGAAATAAAGACGCTGTCGGCTATTACATCCCACGTGCTTGTGCAGTCATACTGGGATTGCGAAGCAAGAACAATGGTTATGCTGTCGTAATTAAGTATGCTCTGATTTGTTTGTGAGAGTTGCAGAGATTTGACAACGGTTTCGGTTGCCGGAACTTTTATGATTGTTCCGTTTTCATCAAGGACTTTTCCGTCGATAGATATTTTTGCTCCCTTGGAATTACTGGAGCCATTAACAAGAAGTTTGTAGTAAACATCTTCTTGCGTCTCGGAATTATTGCGAAGACGCAGCGTGTAATTGGCAGAACCTCCCGAAGGAACATTGCTGACCTTTGACCATTTCAGATTGTCAACTGTTATTTCCGGAACTTCTATTTGCATTGTAGCTTCCATAATGGTCTTAGGTTTATTATTAGGAAGATAGTAGGATGTCTGAACTTCTCCCTCGTATGGAGCGGAAGTTTGTCCGCCTCTTGTTCGGAAAATTGGTCCCCAGCTTCCGTAATCGTAAACATCTACAGTAAGTGCGTCATCGTCTCCGTCCTCTGCAAGGGTATAAGTAAATGAAGATATCTCCTGGGTAGTGGAACTACTTTGGTTATGTGCTCCTCCTCCGGTTTCAGTTTCAAAATATGCTTCAACACCGCAGTCATTTACTTTTACACCTGTGGCAAGACGTGTATGTACAAGCAAAGTAGTTGTAGCATCGTGGCTGCTTGACCGGGTAGTATCGGTAGTTTGCGTCATTGAGACAGAAGAACCTGCATCAAACGACAGATTGTGTTTGATATATTTCTCGCGATTTTCAAAAGCTTTGACTTTTTGTTCTTCGTTATTGCGCAGGTGCATAATCCAGTTCTTTATGGAATTGTTGAACTCCATAATCTTATCCGTTTCTTTGTCGTCAGGATTGTTGCTTGCCGATTCAGGTTTTACCATTCTATAGGAATATCCTTCGGTAGATGTCGGAGCTGACACACTGTCTTCGCCCCAAACTTCTTTATCGTCATTATCCGAACCAAATCTAGGATCATCCGGCGAAAGTTCTGTAATATACATGGTAGTGTCGCTTGTATTCTTAAATGTGGCGGCAGTTCCTTTTGGAACACGAGTAAGCCATGCGTTCCTAACTTTATAGAGATTTGGAATAAGGGTGTTCTCTATAAAGTTCGCGGTATATTGGAACTCTGTGCCGAAGCTAAGTCCCGTAGTTGTAACATCCTGTTTGTCGAGTTGCGCGGTCTTTTCTCCCGGTTTCGTTCTGAAAAGAGCTACTTCGCGCGCGTCTCCAAAGATAATATTTGTAGAAGAGCCGATGAAGACATCTCCGTTTGCGCCAATAAATTCCGGTTCGGAGGATGTGGAAATTGTGCGTTCTGTTGTTATGGAACGTGTCCACGATGTTGCGTTTTCGCCTTGCGTTTGAACTATAACTCCTACTTCTTCATCGTGTTTGTTCTCGTTTTCAGTTTCTATCATATAGCCAATGCTTCCTGCCTGGAAAGTAACGGTAAAACCGCACTTTGCCACAGTTCCCAAGGTATTCTTGGAATCCCACACGCTTCCGTGCGATTTGAATTTCGTGTATGTCGTGCCTTTAGTCCATGATGCGCTTGAGCATGTTCCGGGTGGGTCGCGCAATACCATATCTATCACATCGGGACCTTTGGTTACGAAATTGTTTCCGGTGGGAAGCGAACCGAGAATCACAGCTTCGAGACCTTGCGGTTTCCATTGCTTAGTCGCTCCGTCGGCATAGTAATAAAATTGAATGGCGCGGGTATAAGGTTCTGTGATATTGGGTAAACCTGCTTTCCAAGTGTAAGTAAACATTCCGAGACTGTCAAGTTCAATGACACTTGTCTTTAGTTCGTGAACCTGACCGGGTATTCCACCCTCGGAATTGTCTTCTTTATAAACTATTTGGTCTGCCGACAAAGCATTACTGATTGTTACGGAAGTTCCGCTTAAAGGCACTGTGTCTGTGGGCGTTGTTCCGAATTCCGTTTTAACATCGTAGTTTCTGTACACCTCATATCCTTTTAAAATGAAAGTGTATTTGTCCATGGACTTGAATAAAGGATAGTCGTAGGAATATTTAACCGAATCCCCGCTTTGGTCATAAGAATAAACGTCTACATCGAAGCTTCCCTCTGAATCGTTAACGGTACATTCTTTAATACCGAAGGCTCCGACGTTATTGTCCTGCTGTGTAACAGAAAAGACTGCGGGCGTGTACCATCCGTCTTTAAGAGCCGTGTGATAGGAATAGGTTTCATTACCAACAGTGTCTGCAGAAACTTGTAGCGGGTCGCTCAAATTTATTTGACGAGGCTCTGAATTCAAGAGATTTTGCCCTGCATACGGGTTTATGCTGTTTGTAAATTCCACTTTATTCAATGAATATCTCAACGGAGGCAGCATGGCGGAGAACTCTCCTGTTATGCTGTCGGTTTTGATGTAAACAAATTTGCTGTTATTGCCTGCACCGCGATACGAAGTACTTAAAATATTCGGGGTGTTGGATGTTATCGGGCTTGTTTTGGGGTTGTCATTATAAGAGATGGTTGTAGAGCTTTTGCTTTCTACGGCGTTGAAGATTCCTTTCTCAAGACATTCCAACGTAAGCAAGGTTTGTCCGATATTGTTTTTGCTCTGTTTGAAACCTAAAGGCTTTTCTGCTTCTATGTTTCCACCTACGAAATGACCGGTGAAGTTTACGAGCGTGGTGTCCTTAAACAAAAGTCCGTTTATCTTTTTTTCGCAAACGAATGTCTCGCCTGTGTTTCCCGGGTCGGCGGGATAACGTCCGTTGTTTTCGAATTCGTGCCCGTCTTTTTTCACTTCTATATAATGTCTTCCTATGGGAACGTCAACGCTGAAAGTACCTTCTTCGTCGGTTTTTACAACTTGTCCGTTGCGGCTTGCCACTGTTCCGTCCACATATACCATGCAACCTTCCACGGGAATGGTTGTGCCCGAGTAATATATCTTACCGTTTACTTCAAACGAAGAATTGTCGGTGAAATCCACGCTGCTGTACACAAGTGCAGAGCCTCCGACGAAGCGGCTTGTATATATAGGCGTGAAAGAGTGGGTTCCCATTTGGGGAGTAATTGTATATGTTGTGCCTTCGCCGCTAAAGGGAACGCCGCGAAGAGTATAGTTTCCCTGGTTGTCGGTTAAGGTGAACAGGCTGAACTGATTTGCAAGGGGCACGGTCTTGGAAGTGTTGCAGGCAACAATGTTTCCGTGTCTGCCGTTTGCCACACCGTTTGTTTTGGAATAGTCGTATGCGTTCTGCTGTTTGTCTATTCCTTCGTCCACAGGCCAATAAAGGAATAGAGCGTCCTCTGCGCCGTTGAGCGGGTGGTTATAGTTTTTGAGTATGTCTTCTTTCTTGAGTGCCTTGCCGCTGAATATTCGCATTTCGTCTACATGTCCCGCAAAACTGCTTATAGTGTCTTCGCCCGATGTGCCTCCGAAACATAACGATGATATTTCCGGGGTGGAGGAAGTGAGCGATGATTCGTAAGTTCTCAGGCTGTCTGAAGCGTCAATTGCCGTAAGGGTGAAAGTTCCTGCGGAATTGTGCGTAAGCGTAAGCGATGTGAACTTTTGGGTTTCAAGCGAAATACCCGTGTTTTCTGACGAAGTGCCCGATGCAAGTAATATGGGATATGTTGTTCCGGTTTTGCTGCCGAGCATCAACTTCACATCGTCGTCAAGGCTGAAGAACACGGCGTCCGTCTGTGTTACATCGATGTCCTTGTTGGGATTTATGAGCATTTGCACGGAATAGTCGTTTGCAAAGGCTTTTTTGTCATCATCGGAATTAAGAGTGAGACGTATTCCCGAGCCTGCGCCGGTGGTCTGGATGGAGTGGAATTGGTTTATTGTGCTGTCGCTATTGCTTAATATCACTTTCACTCCGCCCACGGCAGTTCCTTCGCCGTAGCTTACACGTCCCGACAGTGTGCCGGTGCTTCGGCAGAAACCATCGTCGAATTTATCTACGAAAGATTGCTGTCCGTCTTCACCGCATTCGGTAATGGAGCGAACGCGATATTGGTAATAGTTGCCGGCAAGTGCCGTGTTGTCCTCAAAATAATAGTTTGCGGCGAAACCGCTTGTTGTATAGATGTTGCTCCAAACCGAACTTCCCATCAATCGTCTCGACACTTCGTAGTTGGTTATTCCCGTGCCAACCTGATGGGCTGTCCAGGAAACTTTCACAACTCCCGTATAGTCGCCTTTGGAAGTGGTTACTTTTGTAACCTCACTGTTTCCTTTCATGCTTGCTATGATAAGGTCTTCCAAATTAGTGCCGCTGCTGAAGATGTGATTCTCCATGGCTTCGAGTTCAACCTTATAATAATATTGCGTACAGTTTTCAAGTTTTTCGGTGTCCTTGAAGTAATATTTTGTTTGCTTCTTGTTTGTTACGCGAACACTGCCCACGGGTAGCCAATCGTCTTCCGATACTTCCAATGCCTTACCGCTTGGAGAGAATTTGGCGAGCGCGCGGAAAACGTTAAAGGTGTATTGGTCGTTGCCTTGAAGTTCGGGAACGGTCCAGTAAGGTGTTATGAATCCTTCGCCCGAAACGATGCTGTCAATCGTTATGGGAAGCTTGCGCTCCAGACGCACATTGGTGGAGATGGTAAGGTCATCGTAATACGAATCTTCCGACGCCCCAGTAGGTATGAACGTTATAAAGTATCTGTAGTCGGTGTCGTATTCCACTTCGTCGTCAATGCACGAGGTGTTGACCACCTTGTCTTTCCTCACCCTTTCAAGCGTCCCCCAGCTGTTGCCGTCCTTACGTCTGCGAAACACAGCCCACGTGCCAGAATAGGTGTCCTCGCTATATTGCCACGTGGTTTTCATGTTCCAATTCATGCTGATCTGCTTTTTCCACTGGTTTGTCTCCACAGTGGGGTACAAGGCTTTCGGAAATCCCGGCACGCGGATGTTTGTCCAATGATAAACCACAGTTTTCCCAAGGTTGTCGTTCTCCTTGGGGTTTGTCGTATAGGAATACTGCACCCACATATACTTGGATTCATGGGCAACGGTGTTCACGTCGAGCGTAACCTTGCGTTTGCTCGTCCCCTTCTCCACGGTTACTGTGCTTTTAAGGTCGGAAGGGTTTATATAATCCCTTTTTCGCGCTGGTGCACCGGTCAATTCATAGTTTGTGCCTATGGTGGTGTCTCCAACCCTCTCGTCGAACTCCATGTCGAATTCGTATTTGTTGTAGGCAGGACGGCCTTTTGCCCCTTTGAACGGACAATTTATATAGGGTGTGCCTACCATATATACCTTACCGCTCTCCCAGCTTCTGTCGGCAGTATAGCCTTTCCCACGGTTATGCCTCCATTTTCCGCGTATTCCGTAGGTGTGCTGTTCATACCATTCCATCTTGTCGGGCACAATCACCACAGTTACGTAGAATGCGCTGTTGTCCGATCCGCGACGCGGGTTATACAGGCGTATGCGGTAGTTCACGCCGTCTCTCGAAGCCGTGTATGTTTTCGGGAGCCAGCCGCCATTGGCTTGTTTTACGAGCCAATTTGCGCCCCCGCTCTCCTTTTCCACGGTACATTTATCCAATTCCGTAAGTGCCACCAGGTCTTTCCCGTCAAGGGTTACTATCGGGGCCGAATTGTCAAAATAGCTGTCATCACCCGAAGCGTCGAAATAGTTTAATGTTATTTCCACATACGGAGCATCGATAGTAGGTTGTTTCGAAATATACGTGTGTTGATCGAAATACCATACACGGGCATGCGATGTCATGGAAATGAATAATAATGCCGTTAGCAGTAAAAGTCTGTACTTTAGATGTGGTTGCTGTCTCATATCTTGAAATGTTTTGTTATTCAAATCTGTTGTTCTCCAAATTTTCCGCGTGGACGTGCGGGCATAGGGGGAGTTTTTTCCAAACTTAATTTGCACAAAGTTAAACTTTTCTTAATCCGCAGGGTTGCATTCTGTTAAATTGTCAGTCGTTTTTGGCGTTAGAGCAAGAAATTTTGCAATTAGAGCAAAAACAACGTGAAAAACCACGACGGTTTGTTAAACATGTTGCGACGGGTTCCGAATGTTTCTGCATGCAGTGCACGTAATTTTATGCATTCTCCGCACCGGTCGGGGCAGGAAGTTTGCGGTTTTGCGCAACAGGCTGAATATTAATGGTTTATGTCTTTTTGAAAACTTTATGTAAGTTGCTGATGTTCAGGTGTTTGAAAAGGCAAAAAATACAAGGCACTTATTTTAAAATAAGTGCCTTGTATTTTAAAATATATGGCTTGTATTTTTTACGACAAGCCATGTGTTTTTTCGGGGGAGCGCAATGCGCATTCAAAAATCGCTTTGCTAAACGAAAATTTCAGCTTTCATCGGCAATTTCAAACCGTGATTTTCTTTACGCAACCGTGGCTTTTGTTAATTTTTACCCCATTTTCCCGGGGTGATGCCTTCGCTTTGCTTGAATGTCTTTGTGAAATAGCTCATTGAAAGGTATCCTGCTTTTTGTGCCACTTCTGCCATGGGCATGTCGGGATGTGCGGACATTATTTCCTTGGCGTAGTCAAGGCGCAGGCGGTTCACCCATTCGCGAAACGAGGTATGGTAGCGGTTGTTTACGAAAAGGGAGAGATATGTACGGTTTGTGCCGGTGTCGCGTGCCACGTCGGCAATGGTAATTCCCCCGGTGGTGAAGCCTTTACGCTCTATCCATTCATCAATACTTTGGGCAATGAGCTGTTCCTGCGTGTGCGACATGATTAATTGCGTGCGGTCCGGGTCGTCCTGCTTCCGGGTGTCGGTTTCGGGGAGGGCGTATGAGTTTTCCTCCGTTTCGTCCTCCGAAGGTGCCACGGTTTGCAGCGTGTCTTCCACTTTTTCGTAGAACAGAAGGTAGTTGGCATACGACACATACAGATATATGTAGAACGGTATGGCGGAGATTATCCACAGAAACACGTATTGGTCGGGCACGAAGGTGAATATGCCTTGCCCCACACCGAAAAACACTGCCCAATAGGTAAAGACGGACATCCATTGTATATATGCCGCCACGTCGTCCGAGCAATAATCGTCGATTAGTTTGGAAACTTTGCGAAATGTAAGGAAAACGCTCCGCGCCACTCTGAATGCGTAGACGAGAAACACCACTGCGAAAACGGCGGGAAGGGCATGGTGGGGTGTGCCGGGGGGAAGTATCTGCCAAAGTGCCACAGCCACGGCGGTGTATATGCCCCAACCGCTTACGTGCCTGATGAATTTCCTGCGGGTTACCATGCTCTTGTCGAGGAGTGTGAGGAGTGCGCTGCCAAAAAGCCATACCACAATGAAATATGTGCAAAGGTTCGTGAGAATAGCCTTTGCGGGGTCGGTGAGACGCGGTGTGCAGAAAAGATGCACGGCATAGTTTGCCGACAAAACCAGCAGTGCCGCCCCCATGAGGGTTCGCGACATACGATAGCGGCGGTAAACGTCCAAATCGGGCAGTTTACCGAAAATGAAGCGGTAGCTGAAAAACAACATCAGTGTCAGCGACACGCATAGGGCGTAATAATATATCGATATTTCCATTGGTATGTAAAAGAAGGAGCGTTTTACGGGAAAACGTTACAAAATTAACAAAATAATTATGCACTGCAGATTAATGAGAAAGAGTTTTTGGGCAATGCGCGTCGGCATTGCCTATTGGCGGCAGGCGGAATCGAGAAGTTCCCTAATGGTTTTACCGGTTACGGGGTGGCGGAACAGGGGTGCGATTTCGCACAACGGACGCAACACAAACAATCTTTCGGCTATCTTGGGGTGGGGGATGGTCAGCTCGGGCGTGTTTATGGTTTCGTTGTCGTAGAAAAGAATGTCTATGTCCATGGTCCGGTCGTGATAGATGCCGTCATGCGATTTCTGCATCCTTCCGAGCGTGCGCTCTATGCGTTGCGTTATTTTGAGAACCTCGAAAGGCGATGATTCCGTGGTGAAAATTGCGGCGGAGTTGAGAAATTGGTTTGAGGATTCGAAGCCTTCGGGCGCGGTAATTACAGGTAGGGAAACGGAAACGGGCTTCAGCCCTTCGTGTTTCAGAAGTTCCAAAGCCCGTGAAAGATTTTCTTTTCTGTTTCCCAGATTAGAGCCGAAAGCAAGGAATACCGTGTGGCTCATCAGTCGGTTATAAGCATTGCATCACCGTATGGACCGAATTTATAGTCCTCTTTCAGCGCAACCTTATAGGCGTTCATCACATTGTCATAGCCTCCGTAAGCGGCGGTGAGCATGAGCAGTGTGCTTAAAGGCAACTGGAAGTTCACAACCATGGCGTTGGCAATGTGGAAGTCATATGGCGGGAAAATAAATTTGTTTGTCCAACCCTCGTATTGCTTCAGGTGATTATCGGCACCCACTGCCGTTTCGAGTGCACGCTGCACAGTGGTTCCCACGGCAATTATCTTGTGTCCGTTGTCTATGGCGTTGTTCACAATGTCGCAGCATTCCTTGCCCACAAACATCTGCTCGGAATCCATCTTGTGTTTTGTGAGGTCTTCAACGTCTGTGGAGCGGAAAGTGCCAAGTCCGCAGTGCATGGTAAGGAATGCGAAATCTATGCCTTTGATTTCCATTCTCTTCATAAGCTCGCGCGAAAAGTGAAGACCGCTTGCGGGAGCCGTAACTGCGCCTTCGTTTTTGGCGAAAATGGTTTGGAAACGCTCAAGGTCCTCGGGTTCCACTTCTCTTTTTATGAATTTTGGCACGGGAGCCTCACCTAAAGCGTAAAGCTGGCGTTTGAATTCGTCGTGCGGACCGTCGTAGAGGAAACGCAAGGTACGTCCGCGGCTCGTGGTATTGTCTATGACTTCCGCCATGATGCTTCCGTCCTCGCCAAAGAAGAGCTTGTTGCCGATACGTATCTTTCTTGCCGGGTCAACAAGCACGTCCCACAGGCGGAGCTCGGGATTAAGTTCACGGAGAAGGAACACTTCGATTTTTGCACCTGTTTTCTCTTTCAATCCGTAAAGTCTGGCAGGAAATACTTTAGTGTCGTTGAACACGAAAACGTCGTGCTCGTCAAAATAGTTTATTATCTCCTTGAACATCTTGTGTTCTATTTCACCGGTCTTGCGGTGAAGCACAATCATACGCGACTCGTCGCGGTGGTGAGCGGGGTAGAGTGCAATCTTGTCATCAGGCAGTTTGAACTTGAATTGAGATAATTTCATATTATGTCGATAATGTTTTAGTTTTTATTGGTTTTTCCGCCGGTAATGTCGGGTATTTCAATTTCAATACCCTCGAGCCATTGCGCAAAGTCCTCCGGTTTCAAACTCTGATCGGCTATATACGAGCCGACTCTTGTTCTGCGGAGCGATGTGAGGTATGCGCCGCTCCCCAAAGCCTCTCCGATGTCGCGGGCAAGCGCACGTATGTAAGTTCCTTTGCCGCAATGTACTCGGACTCTTATTTCCGGCATAGAAAATTCCAGAAGCTCTATATTATATATATGTATGGGTTTTGCTCTAAGCTGCACTTCTTTTCCCTTTCGAGCCAGATGGTAAGCGTGTTTACCGTCCACTTTGCATGCGGAATAGACCGGCGGAGTTTGAAGTATGTCGCCCTCGAATTTATGTAAGGTCTCCTCAACGAGTTCGCGGGTTATGTGGTCTGTGGGGAAGGTTTCATTTTCCGGATGTTCCATATCGTAGCTTGCCGTTGTGGCTCCCAGTCGCAGCGTAGCCTCGTATTCTTTGTCGAGCATCTGGAGCTCTTCGATTTTTTTAGTGGCGCGTCCGGTGCAAATAAGCAAAAGCCCTGTGGCAAGCGGGTCAAGCGTCCCCGCGTGTCCCACTTTGATTTTTCTTCCGTCCATTTTGGCGGTGAGAGTATTCCTTACGGTATAGACAACCTTAAAGGAAGTTGTGCCGTAAGGCTTGTCGAAAGCAAGAATTTCTCCGTCAAAAAAGTTCATTTTGGATTATAAGATAATTGTGAGTATTCCGACAATGGCGCAATAGATTGCAAAATATATAAGCTTGCCTTTCTTTACGAGGTTAACCATCCATTTGCAGGCAATGCACCCTGTTATGAATGCGGCAATGAATCCCACGGCGAGCGCACCGAGAGAGATGTCTCCCACTGCGGCTTCTGCTCCGTGTTTCATTGCTTTTATTACATCGAGCAAGGCTTCTCCGAGTATAGGAGGTATTACCATTATGAAAGAGAACTGAGCCAATTTTGCTTTATCGTTTCCGAGGAGTAAACCTGTGGCTATTGTCGAGCCCGAACGCGATAATCCCGGCATAACGGCACAGGCTTGTGCCACGCCAATTATGAATGCGTCCTTCATGCTTATGCTTTTCTTTTGTTTGGGCTTTGCATAATATGAGAATGTAAGCAACAACGCGGTTACGAGAAGCATTGCCCCTACTATTGCAAGCCCCGAACCGAAAATATTCTCCACGTTATCCTTGAAGAAAACGCCCACAATTCCCACGGGAATCATTGAAATCACTATGTTGAGCGTGTAGCGGGTTTCGTCGTTCCACTTAAATTTGAAGAGACCCTTGAATATCCACGCTATTTCCTTCCAAAGAATGACGAGGGTGCTCAAAACCGTTGCCACATGGACTGCCACGGTGAACGTAAGGTTTTCGTCGGCGTTTATGCCCAACAAGTGGGACGCAATTGTAAGATGTCCGCTACTGCTTACGGGAAGATACTCGGTGAATCCTTGAAGGATGCCGAGCCATAATGCTTGAAACCAATCCATATCGGGTTATTTCTTCTCCGGGGTGTTGTTTGTGTCGTTGTCTTTCGGCTTTGAGGGATAGAGTATAGCCACAACCATTACCACGAATCCCACGAAACACATGGCGGGAGCCAGTTTAATGCGACGCGCATCGAATATTGCGGGGTCGAAATGGGTTTCGGTCGAACCGGCACCTGACATTAATATAAAACCGAGTATTACGATTGCCATTCCTACGGCAAGGAGGATGAAGTTTTTGCGTGTGAACGCGAGTTTGTTTTTATCCATAATTGGTTTTGATAGTTTCTTTTTGTTTAGCAACGATATAAATCTCCTGCACGCATGCGCAGATATTTGTTAACCGAGAAGTAGGAGCAAACAAGTATGAGAATTATTCCACAACCCATGACACTTCCGAGAGTAGCTACCCACACATACCAGTCCACATCGCTTTGAAGCGACGGATCAAACTCCAAGAGAGCTTTTATGCCGAATCCGAGGAGTGCGCAAGCCAGTGTGGCTGCTATGAAGCCCACCCAAAAAGCTCTTTTCATGAACGGGCGGCGTATGAAAGAGGACCTTGCGCCCACGAGCTGCATTGTGCGTATCTCGAAACGCCGCGAATAAACGCTCAGACGCATTGTGTTGTTTATTAGCACGAACGATACGAACATCAGGAGCACTGCCACGACGAGCAAAACGGTACTTACGTTGCGTATGTTCTCATTAATGCTGTCCATAAGTTTGTCGGGATAGTCCACATCTATGATATAATGCTCCGCTTTTAGTGCCGGCATGAATTTCGCAAGGCTGTCCGAGTTGGCGTAGTCTGCTTTCAGTCTCATTTCAAAGGAAGCCGGCATGGGATTGGTGCCGTTAAATTCCGCAGGGTCGCATCCCAAGGCTTCGCGTTGCGTTTTCTGTGCTTTTTCTTTGGACACATATGCCACATGTGATGCACACGGCATGGCACGCAGACGTGTTTGAAGATTATAAGCCTCGGTGTTCGAAATATCATCGTCAAGCATCAGAGTTACGGTGAAGTTTTCGCGAAGATTAATGCTGAAGTTTGCAGCCACGCTCACGAAGAAAACCACTATGCCTATAAGCACAAGCACGAGCATTGTGCTTATGCACGAGGTAACGACGTTCAGTTTCAGATTACCGCGCGATTTGTTTTTCTTGCCCATGATTTTCTGCTTTATGATAGTTTTTCAAATACATATATCACCGAACTGCTTTTCTCCTTGTTGCACGATGCTTTCGACAAAGCCTTGAATCCCTGCCACAATCCGCGCACAAACGGAAACGATGCTCCCTTGTTTTTTTCCGACAGCATGGAAATGTAAAAGCCGTCAAAGGGCATCGGGTGCGTGGCAACGAGTTTGAAACCGTGTTGTTGCGCCACGAGACGCATGGTGTGAGGATTGAAATGCCACAGGTGGCGCGGCACATCGTAGGCAGCCCACATTTCCTTGTAGTGGTTTGCATCGGCACTTGCACAGTTGGGCACGGCAATAATCAGCCGCCCGTTGTTTTTGAGCAGACGGTGCAACTTCTGCCACTCTTCCGACAGCCGGTAAACGTGTTCCATCACGTGCCACATGGTAATGGCATCGAAATTTTCATCGGGGAATTTGTCGAGTGCCGAGATGTCTTCTTCGGTTACACCGAAGTGTTCCAAAGCAAATTTTCTTGCTCCCGGGTCTATTTCCACGGCATTTACGTAGAATCCCGCTCTTTTCATTTCGTTGGCAAAGTAACCTGTTCCCGCACCGATGTCCAGAAGTTTTCCTTCGGTCTTTCCCAAAACGTCGGCAACGAGTTTGGCTTTGCGGCGCAGCATGACACTGCGCACATAATGATATATACGGTTCACGATGCCTTTGCGAGTGTCGGAATGAGAAATGTAGTCGGGTGAATGATAATATTTTCCCGCGTTCTGTTCTATGGGAGCGTTTTGGGTGAAACGCATTCCGCACGCGGCGCATTCAAAAACGTCAAAAGTCTCGCCCGTGGCGGTATAGTCCACAGCCGTAAACTTCTTCGATACATTTGCGGAGCCGCACGCCGGACACCGTGATAAATAATGTCGGTCCATAATATGCGCTAATTTCGTGCAAATATACGAAATAAAGTGCGCTTTTCTTCTTTTCGTTCCCTGATTTGTTATGCTTTGTAGTCGAAAAGGTTTCCTTGCGGTGCGCTTTTTGCGCAAATGCAGCCGGCATTTTTGTTGCGAAGCGGAATACAAAACATGCGTTTCCGTTTATGTCTTGAAAAACGCCCCCTCGGAATTTTTATGAAACCGACGAAAAACGAAAAAACAGGCATGTTTTCCAATCCCGAAAGCACCCCGGAAAACACACATGGCTTATCGCAAAAAATACAAGGCACTTATTTTAAAATAAGTGCCTTGTATTTTAAAATATATGGCTTGTATTTTTTGTCTTTCGGAACCTTTGATTCACAACAACTTACAAAACCCTTTCGAAAAGCCTTGAAAAGAGCATTCGGACGGGGGCGGAATCCCCGTTTCGGAGCCTTGGCATAGGAATGCGGAATTTCGCGCATTTGAGGCCGTGCCGACGGGTGTTTGTGAGCCGAATGTGCGGCTTGAATGCCGATAAGGAGTGTATTGTTCTTGTCGAATGTTGAAAAATCATTAACTTTGCTTCATACATGTACTAATTGTGCAATACGCAGTATGATAGATCTCACCACACATTATGTGCTTTCCATAACATCGTCCACCATTATAGGAACGGCGGCGATTTTCCTTGCTCTCACACGCATTCCGCGCGAGGAGAGATGGATGAAGATTTCAAGGGCACGGTGGATATTGTTTGCCACGTTTGTCATACTTGCCGTTTCGGGCTATTTCAAAGTTTCGGACGAAGACCCCGAACTTCTTTCGTTAACCACGCTTTGTGTGGCATCCTATCAGGCATTGCTCTTTACCTATACCGCATCGGTTCTAATCTCTCCTGCCGGCGTGTCGCGCATCAGATTTACCACGGTGTTTGTTGTCATTACCTTCATGGTGATTTTGCTCACTGCGTTCAAGGTTTTCCTACCCATGGCGTTCCGTGTGGTCTGGGCGTTGGCGGTTGTGGCATATTGCATACAGCTCGGCATTCACACCATAAAGTTTCGCGAACTTTCGCTTGTGGCTAAAAAACATCTCGAAAACTTTTACGACGAAAATGTGGACCATTACCTGCGCCCGGTCAAGGCACTGTTCTGCAGCGCACTCGCAATTGGAATCATGGCTCTTGCGTTTTCCATTGCTCCCATGCGAAATCTTGCCTACAATATATTTGTGGCGTTTTATACGGTTTACTATCTGTGGGTGGCATCATCGGTAATGAATTATAACGTAGTGGGCGATTTCTTTCTCAGAGCCGAGGTGCGCCGCGAGAATACGGAAACTCCGAAAAAAGCAGACGTTTCGCCCGAGGGATACATGCCCCAATTGCGTATAGAACTTAATAATTGGGTAAAGAAACGCTGTTATCTCAAAAACGAAACAAGTACCGACAGGATTGCCGGGGAACTGGGCGTTACAAGGCAGCAACTGTCGGCTTATTTCAGGCATGTTCATCACACGTCATTCCGTTCCTGGCGAATGACATTGCGACTTCAGTATGCGCAGGAGCTTATAACCACGAGCAAGAATCTGAAAATTTCACGACTTTACGAAATGGTTGGTTTCAACGACCGAAGTAATTTTCACAACGAGTTTAGAAAATTCACCGGGTTGACTCTTCAGGCTTACAGAGACAAATACGGTCCTGCCAAAAGCTGAAAGCCTGCAGCGCATTCTCAATTAAGCAAACTGTTTGGCAGTTCTATGGGGCTGGGAATCTCTTTTTCTTGTTGCTGCATCCTTAGTGTCGCGCTTTTTACGGAATCCCGGTTTTCTCCAATCTTGTTTTTCGGACAATATCTCATATCGAGGTATCCCGAGATGCTTTCTATCTTGAAATTTTCGTCGTAATCAATCTGTATTGTCGGGTATGCGCCTTTCGAATAGAATGAATAAATGCAAGAAGTGAAATGTCCGTTTTCTTTTGCGGCGATTGTTACGCGCTCTCCGGGAAAGTCTTTAGCCGATTTATGGTAGTAAACTGTGTCCTGAGGAAAATCTTTCACCGCCAATATGAGTTGTTCGCCAAAAGCCACCCTGCGTCTGTAATAGCCTCCGTTCTTGGGATAAAGTGTCATGGTATCTTTTTCTCCAACCCCGTAGTAAGCTATCACCAACAAGGTGTCATTGCAATGTTTTACCCCGAAACGTTCAATACCTTCGTAAAGATAAAGATTCTTAGGTGATTTGTCGGAAGAACATCCCGTTATCGCCGCAAACAAAAGGGTAGACAGCAAAAATTTAAGTATTGCGGAACTTTTCATTTCTCTTCACTGTTATAGTTGAACAAAGATTTTTTTGAATACCCCGGCATGCGTGCTGCTTCCTTTACCGAATCTTTACGGTTGCTTACTTCGTTTTCCGGAGCAAAGTAAGTATTGACTTTACACCTAACCTTGTTTATCTTGTATTTACCGTTGTAATATACCGAGATTACGGAAAATCTCGAAAAACGAGTCTCGTGGGAAATGGTTGCCACGTATTTGTCTTTTTCTTCTCGGTCAATGACTGTTTTTTCCCGGTCATCGTAACCTTCGAAAGGGTTCTGACGATTATAAAGTTCATACCTCGGAACATCTTTTACCGTCATGACGAGTTCTTCTCCGAAATCTTCGCTCCGTCTGTAGTATTCGCCGTTCTTGGGATAGAGCTTTATGGTTTCCTCTTCGGCGGTGTAGCGGGCTGTCAATAGTATAGTGTCGCCCGAATACTCAACACTGAAGCGGTTAATGCCTTCGTAAGGATAAAAGAACTGTTCGTCATCGTGCTTCTCGGTGGAACATCCCGAAGCTATCAGTAATGCTGTGATAAATATTGCGAATCTGTTCATGGAGGTGGATTTTTTTCGGTTGCCGATTCCCGGAATGTGTGTTTTATGTCCGGTTTTCATGCTTTTAGCTCTTTTTGAAAAGAGCATGATTAGAATCGCGAATGTAAAAAAAAACAATAAGATAGGCAAATATACGGACATGTTTTTCGGCATAATCCCCGACGAATCCGCCATGTCCCGCAAGTTCCGCCGGGATTTTCATGTAATAATAAATATGTCCGATTTGCGGTGCGGGAAATGCTTCATTCAAACTGCAAATTGCCTTTTATTTTTACCTATATCCGCACTCTGGAAAAACACATGGCTTATCGCAAAAAATACAAGGCACTTATTTTAAAACAAGTGCCTTGTATTTTAAAATATATGCCTTGTATTTTTCGCCTTTCCAAATATTTGAATAACAGTATCTTATAAAAATCTTTCGGAAAGCCGTAATGGGTTGTGTTTCTGCTGTTTGGAGAAAAACGTTCTTTTGTGCCTGTTTTTGCTGCGGAATGCGCGTTTGCAAGAAAAAGTTTTGGGGAAACAAAAGAAGACATACGCGATGTTTCGTGTATGTCTTCTTGAAAAAGTAGCGGGACCCAGGATTGAACTGGGGACCTCATGATTATGAATCATGCGCTCTAACCAGCTGAGCTATCCCGCCATTTGTGTTCGCAATGCGCAAACGCGGTGCAAAAGTAAGAAATTCCTGTTTACGGACAAAGCTTTCGGCAGTGTTTTTTCGCTATCTTTGCAAACAAATTACGTTTCAACATTAAAAAAATCGATTTGTGGAATGAAAAAAGCGATTCTCGTTGTTCTTGTATTCATTATAATGCAGGTTGTGGTGCCTATCGTTGCCACATATCTTTTTGGCGCGTATGACATGAGCTTCGGCAAAACGGGCAAGGTGGCTGAACAGATAAGCAATCCCTATGTTCTTTCTGGTATGATGCTCGTTTCTTATGTGTTAATAGTGGCTGCGCTCTACGGTTGGCGTTTGCTTTCGCCTTCTGCGGGACTTGTGCGCCGCAACAGGCTTTTGTCGCTTGCGGTGGTCATAATGGTTTTGGCTATCGTGCCTATGAGCTACGTTGAGGAGCTTTTGGATTTGAACGATGCAACGGGCGGAAGCGTGAAGATGCTTATGTATAATCCTTTGGGTGTATTTTGTATAACCATCATAGGACCCGTGGTTGAAGAACTCGTGTTCCGTCGTGCTTTCTTAGGTTCGCTTCTCGAAAAAAACATCAAGCCGGTGGTAGCCGTGCCTGTGAGCGCGCTCGTTTTCGGACTTGTGCATTTCAATCCCGCGCAGATTCCTGCGGCTTTCGTGTTGGGAACTTTGCTGGGGTGGATGTACTTGCGCACGGGAAGCCTTGTGCCTTCCATAGTGTGTCATGTGGTTAACAATGCGCTGTGTGTGGCACTGGCTTTGTGCTTTCCCGACGACATAGGATTGTCGGGACTTTTGGGCGGAACGGCTGCCGCCGTGTGGATGTCGTTCGGCTGCGCCATTGCTGCCGTTTATCTAATAGGAATATATAACAAGAAGACTGCGGTTTTGCAGGAACCGGTTCACGAAATAAAGAATGATGAAAATTGAAGACTTTGAAATAATGGCTCCCGTGGGTTCGCGCGAATCGCTTGTGGCAGCATTTCAGGCGGGTGCGGGGTCGGTTTATTTCGGCGTGGGAACTTTGAACATGCGTTCCCATTCCGCCAATCATTTCGACATATCCGATCTGAGGGAAATAGCTTCGCTGTGTATGGAACGCGGAGTTAAAAGCTATCTCACGGTAAACACCATAATATATGACGAGGATATGGTTCAAATGCGTGAGATTGTGGACGCGGCGTGTGAGGCCGGAATCAGCGCAATCATAGCTTCCGACCTGGCAGTAATAATGTATTGCCGCGAAAAAGGGATGGAAGTGCATTTGTCTACGCAATTGAACATAAGCAACACCGAGGCTTTGCGTTTTTATTCCCGTTTTGCCGATGTGGCGGTGCTTGCCAGAGAATTAAGTCTTGACAAGGTAAAGCACATATACGACAACATTCAAAACCAAAACATTTGCGGACCGAAAGGCAAGCCGGTAAGGATAGAAATGTTTTGTCATGGCGCGCTTTGTATGGCTGTGAGCGGAAAATGTTACATGAGTCTTGACAATCTTAACCATAGTGCCAACCGGGGACAATGCTTGCAGGTTTGCCGGCGTGGCTATACGGTACGTGATAAAGAGACCGGCACGGAGTTGGATATAGACAATAAATATATAATGTCGCCTAAGGATTTGAAAACAATCCGCTTTCTTGACCGAATGGTTGATGCCGGCGTGAGAGTGTTCAAGATAGAGGGGCGTGCACGCGGTCCGGAATACGTTTTGACGGTAGTGAAGTGCTACAAGGAGGCATTGCAGGCAATAGTTGAAGGCACATTCACAGAAAAGAAAAAGGACGAATGGGACGAACAACTCGCCACGGTGTTCAATCGCGGTTTCTGGGACGGATATTATCTGGGACAAAAACTCGGAGAATGGAACAAGAAGTACGGAAGTCTTGCCACGGAACGAAAAGTATATGCCGGTCGCGGTGTGAAATACTATTCGAACCTCGGGGTGGGAGAGTTTGTGATTGAAGCAACCGAGATTCATAAGGGCGACAGGCTTCTGGTTACCGGTCCGACCACAGGCGCGGTTTATTTCAACGCATCCGAAATAAGATATGACATGAATCCCGTGGACACAGCCCGGAAAGGTTGGCACGTTTCGCTGCCTGTGGATGCGAAGATAAGGAAGAGCGATAAACTGTTCAGAATAATTCCCGCAGAAGAGGCGCAACAACAATAAAACATTACTCATGGAAATAAAGAAAAGACTTATGGAAATAAAGAAAAGACTTATACGGACGATGCTTTGCGCAATGGCTCTCGCCGCAACGGCACAAGCGCAAATTCATAAAACCATTGTTTTGCGCGACGGGTGGACTTTTTCGAAAGACGGAGGCACTTTCAATGCCGTAACACTGCCTCACGATTGGGCTATATCTGGAAAGTTTGACAAAAACAATGATGTGTGGAGAAGCGAAAGCTTTGTTGACGGAAAGAAAGTCATTAACGAATCAACAGGAAATACAGGTGCGCTGCCGTGGACGGGAAAAGGGGAGTATCGTACCAAATTTAAGGTGGCGCGTCCCTATTCTCATGCCGAATTACTCTTTGACGGTGCAATGGCAGAGCCGGAAGTTTACATAAACGGCAAACTTGCGGGACAATGGAAGAATGGTTATAATGCTTTCAGGGTAGATGCCACGCCGTATCTCAAGAATGGCGAGAATAATGTAGTGGTAAAACTAAACAATCCGGGACTTAGCAGCCGTTGGTACCCCGGTGGTGGAATTTATCGCCCGGTAAAATTGATTCTTACGGGGAAAGATGCTATAGACACCTGGGGAGTTTGGGTTACAACGCCTGAAGTTTCCGAAAACATGGCTACCGTGAACGCCGAAGTGGCTTTGCGCAGTGGCAGCAACGGGAATCTTGATGCGGAAATCACCATTCTCTCGCGCGACGGAAAGGAAATTTCTTCTGCGAATGCCGCTTTTACCGCCGGAAAACTGAATGCGCAACTTAAAATACCCAATCCCGCGCTGTGGACACCCGAAACGCCGAGCCTTTATACCCTTCGCACGAGATTGAAAAGGGCAGGGAAAGTGGTCGACGAGAATCTTACGCGGTTCGGAGTGAGGAGTATTTCTTTTACAAAGGAAAATGGCTTCCAACTTAACGGTAAAACACGGAAATTCAAGGGAGTCTGCCTCCACCATGACCTTGGTCCGCTTGGCGCAGCGGTGAATGAGGCGGCGATAGCCCGACAAATCAGAATAATGAAGGATATGGGTTGCGACGCAATACGTACTTCGCACAATATGCCTTCGACTATGATGATGGACTTGTGCGATTCTTTGGGAATTTTAGTCATGGCAGAATCATTTGATAGCTGGATGACGGGAAAGACAACCAATGCTTACAGTCGCTTTTTCAAGGATTGGGCGGAAAAGGATCTTATAAACGAGTATTACAACCATCGTAATCATCCGTCAATAGTAATGTGGAGCATCGGAAACGAGATTCCCGACCAAAAGACCAAAGAAGGTGCGGAGGCTTGCCGTCGTCTTGTGGATCTTCTCCATAAACTCGACCCCACACGTCCCGTTACGGCCGGAGTAGATGACGTTGAGGGTGCAACGCGAAGCGGATTTTTCAATTCACTCGACGTTCCGGGATTCAATTATCACACTCATTGCTACGAAACTTTCATTGATTCTCTGCCGCAAGGCTTTTTGATAGCAAGCGAAACCGCTTCCACGCTCAGCAGTCGCGGAGTTTATCATTTTCCGGCTATACACACCACTAACGGAAGCACTAATCCCGACCGGCAAGTGTCGAGTTACGATTTGTATAGCGGTTCTTGGAGCAACATTCCCGATTATGATGCCTGGTATCAGGACAGAAAACCGTGGATAATAGGAGAATTTGTCTGGACAGGCTTTGATTATCTCGGTGAGAACTTTCCTTACAGCAACATGTGGCCTTCGCGCAGCAGCTACTTCGGTATTGTGGATCTCGCAGGTCTGCCCAAGGACAGATTCTACTTCTATCGCAGCCGCTGGAATACCGAAGAAAAAACTCTGCATCTGCTTCCGCATTGGACGTGGCAGGGCATGGAGGGCAAAACAGTCCCTGTGATGTGTTACACAAGTTATCCCGAAGCCGAGTTGTTTGTCAACGGAAAGAGCATGGGGCGTGAAAAGAAAGACCCGACAGAGCTTTTCGATGCCAACCGCATAAAGTGGATGAACGTTAAGTATGAGCCGGGCGAACTGAAAGTTGTGGCGTATGACGAAACCGGAAAGCGTGCTGCGGAAAAGGTTGTGCGCACGGCGGGAAGGCCTGCAAAAATAGAACTTTCCCCCGACCGGAAAACCATAAAGGCAGATGGCGATGACATATCGTTCGTAACGGTGAGGATGCTCGATGCCGACGGAAACGAATGCCCGAATGCCGACAACGAATTGCAGTTTTCGGTGAAAGGCGCGAAATACCAGGCTGCCTGCAACGGCGATGCTTCATCGCTCGAGCCTTTCGAAATGCCGCAGATGAAACTTTTCCACGGTGAACTTGTGATTTTGGTGCGCTCCAACCGTAAACCGGGAAACGCAGTTCTCACCGTAACGTGCAAAGACGAGCCTTCGCTCACGGCGCAAACCACGATTAAAGTTGTAAAACCGTAGTGATAGGAACAATAGTAAACACCGCCTGCATAATATTGGGAACAATAGCGGGCGCATTGCTTCACAGAGGCATAAAGGAGGAATACAAACATACGCTTTATACTGCGTTGGGACTTGCAAGTCTTGCAATAGGTCTCAATGCCACCATATCTCATTTTTCAGAGAGCAAATATCCCGTATTGTTCATTATTTCGCTCGCAGTGGGCGGTGTTGTGGGCACGGCACTCGATATTGACGGTCGCTTCAGGCGTTTGGTCAACAGGCGTTCAAAGTCCGGTGAATCCTCAAAAAATCTTGCAGAAGGGCTGTCCACTGCAATTCTTCTTTATTGTATAGGTCCTTTGTCTATGCTCGGACCTGTGATAAGCGCATTGAAGGGAGACAACACATTTCTTTTCACAAATTCCACGCTTGATATAGTAAGTTCCATGGTTTTTGCCTCCACCTATGGCATAGGTATGCTTCTTGCCGCGCCCGTACTGTTTTTGTGGCAGGGAATGTTCTATGCAGTGGCAACTTTTTCAAGCACTGCCATAAGCAACGCCCTCATGGCGGAACTGCTTATTGTTGGCGGACTCATGATAACGGCTTCGGGACTTTCACTTCTGGAACTTAAAGACTGCAAGACACTCAACCTGCTTCCGTCGCTCCTTGTACCGGTGATTTGGTTTGTTATAAAAGGATTTTTCGGCATGTAAAAACAAAATAAAACCCCGATGAAACCTGAAAAAACTGTCATAAGAACGGCAACTCCCGATGATGCCTCGAGGTTGTTGGAGATATATGCGCCATACGTGCGAAATACTTCTATTACGTTTGAATATGAGGTTCCCGGCGAGCATGAATTTCGTTCGAGAATAGAAAATACTTTAAGGAAATACCCCTATCTGGTTGCCGAATGCGACGGAAAAATCGCGGGATATGCTTACGCGGGAGCATTAAAGGAAAGAGCAGCCTATGATTGGGCAGTTGAGCTTTCGGTGTACGTAGATGCGAGGTTTCATCGGCTAAACATAGGCGCGGCATTGTATGACAGACTCGAAGATATACTGAAAAAGCAGAACATAACCAATTTATATGCCTGCATAACCTATTCCGATATAGAAGATGCGGTTCATGACAATGGCAGCATACGTTTTCACGAGAACAGGGGCTTTGTTCTTACGGCACATTTCCATAATTGCGGCTACAAATTCTCGCGTTGGTGGGACATGGTATGGATGGAAAAATTCATAGCTACGCACAACGCGAAAACCGAGGCTTTCATTCCTTTTTCCGATTTGTAAATTCAGGCACGTGAAGGGTTGAAAAATTCCCTTTTCCCGATGTGCCGAAAAATACATGGCTTGTCGCGAAAAATACAAGGCACTTATTTTAAAATAAGTGCCTTGTATTTTAAAATATATGCCTTATATTTTTTGCCTTTCCAAATATCTGAACCACAATAACTTACAAAAAGCTTTTTCAAACCTGCAATTGCCTGAATTAAAGGGGGTTATGACAAAAAGCGTTTTTTGCCCGAAAAACCATGAGCTTTTCGCAGCGCGAAATGCCCCACATTTTTCCTAATTCCCGGGCTTCGGAAACTTTAACATGCAGCATGTAAGTATAAAAGTGGCTATGCCTTTGGCACATTTGATATTAATTTCTAATTTTGCACGAATGTGTGTCAATGGATACGGTTGGCATGAAAAAGACGGATAAATAACAAAACAAAATAATAAAGTAAAAATTCGATGCGCTACAAGACAGTCAACAACCTAATTGGTTGGATAGCGTTTGCCATTGCGGCATTTGTCTATTGCTCGACCATTGAGCCGAGCGCAAGTTATTGGGACTGCCCGGAGTTCATCTCTTCGGCATTCAAACTTGAGGTGGGACACCCACCCGGAGCACCTGTTTTCATGATTACCGCAAACCTGTTCACGCAGTTTGCGAAAGATGTGAGCCATGTGGCTATGATGGTCAATACAATGTCTGCTCTTTTGAGTGCGGTGTGTATTCTTTTCCTGTTCTGGACCATCACCGACCTTTCACGCAAGCTCATAGTTAAAGATGACGAGAACCCCACACTTTCGCAGACCATTGAAATAATGGGTGCGGGACTTGTGGGTGCGTTGGCTTACACTTTCAGCGACACATTCTGGTTCAGTGCCGTGGAAGGAGAGGTTTACGCATACTCTTCAATGTGTACGGCTCTCGTGTTCTGGCTCATATTGAAATGGGAAAACCGTGCAAACAATGCTCACAGCGACCGCTGGCTTGTTCTAATAGCTTTCATCGTGGGTTTGAGCATCGGTGTTCACCTGCTGAACCTCCTTTGCATCCCCGCCATAGTACTCGTTTACGTTTACAAGCATAAGCCCGACCTCAATGCCAAAGGTTCTATCCTCGCTCTTGTGGTTTCTTTCGCCATTGTGGGTGCCGTGCTCTACGGAGTGGTGCCGGGAATCGTGAAAGTGGGCGGTTGGTTCGAACTTTTATTCGTCAACGGTCTCGGATTCGGCTTCAATACCGGTATAATTATATATCTCGTCATTCTTGTGGCGTGCATCATTTGGGCAATATTTGAAAGCCAGCGCAACAAAAACCGTAAGGCGATTGCCATATCCGCCACACTTTCGATAGGATTGCTCGGCATTCCTTTCTTTGGCGACGGCGTGATGAGCATAATAGTGGGAATCGTGGTTTTGGCAGTTCTGTTCTGGATTCTGAAGCGTAGCGGAAAGAATGTAAAATTCTATGTTTCATCGAGAGTTATCAATACTTCTCTGCTTTGCCTTCTGATGCTAATGATAGGCTATTCATCGTTCGCGCTAATTGTGATTCGTTCGGTGGCAAACCCGCCTATGGACCAAAACTCGCCCGAAGACATATTTACTCTCGGAAGCTATATGAACCGTGAGCAATATGGCTCATGGCCTTTGTTTTATGGTCAGGCATATACCTCACAGCCCGAATATCAGAATGCAGGCAACGGAATGCTGACCTGGAAATACAAGGAAGGCAAACCCATATACAACCGCAAGGAAAAGGAAAGCAAAGACGAAAAAGACTCGTATGTAGTGGTAGGACACAATAATAAGTATGTGTATGCCCAAAATATGCTCTTCCCGCGAATGTGGTCAAGCGATCATGCCAAAGCCTACGAAAGTTGGATGGGAGGAATTGAAGGACGACAGGTTCCGTATGACGATCCTACGGGAAGAACATCCTCGGTAAAGATGCCAACACAGTTGGATAACCTTAAGTTCTTCTTGTCATACCAGTTGAACTTTATGTACTGGCGTTACTTTATGTGGAATTTTGCCGGTAGACAAAATGATATTCAAAGCATGGGCGAGAAAGACCACGGCAACTGGATTACGGGCATCAGCTTCATTGACAACGCGCGTCTTGGCGATCAAAGCCTGCTTCCCGATTCGCTCAAAGAGAACAAGGGACACAACGTGTTCTATTGTCTGCCGCTTTTGTTAGGTCTCATAGGTCTTTTCTTCCAAGCCTATAAAGGTAAAAGGGGAATCCGCCAGTTTTGGGTGGTTTTCTTCCTCTTCTTCATGACCGGAATTGCGATTGTAATCTATTTGAACCAAACTCCGACACAGCCCCGTGAGCGCGATTACGCTTATGCCGGCTCGTTCTACGCTTTTGCCATTTGGATTGGCTTTGGTGTTTTGGGAATAGTCGAAGGTTTGAAGAAACTTAAGTTTAGCGGTGCCGCCGTAGCGGCTCTTGCTTCGCTGATTTGTCTTCTTGTTCCGGTGCAGATGGCTTCGCAGACGTGGGATGACCATGATCGTTCGGGTCGTTACCTGTGCCGTGATTTCGGAGCCAATTATCTGCTTACACTTCCCGATAAAGATAATCCCATTATCTTCTGTAATGGCGACAATGATACTTTCCCGCAGTGGTACAACCAGGAAGTTGAAGGCGTTCGCACAGATGCCAGAGTTTGCAACTTCTCTTATTTGCAGACCGACTGGTATATTGACCAGATGAAGCGTCCTGCTTATAATTCTCCGGCTTGCCCCATTACGTGGAACAGACTTCAGTACGTTTCAAACGGAGAACACGAAATGGTTCGCGTAGATGCTTCGCAGAAAGCGGCACTCGCCGAGCTTAATCGCCAACATCCGGAGGTCAACATGTTTGAACTTTCGTACATCATGAAGAACTTTGTGCTCAATCCCGATCCTGAAATGCGTTTTATACCTACCGACAGTATCGTTCTCACGGTTGACAAGGACGCAGTGCGCAAATCGGGAATGTGGTTACAGGATTCTGTTAACGGAGGTGTGCCCGACCAAATGGTTATATCGCTTAAAGGACGTTCCGCAGTTTACAAGAGCGAGCTGATGCTTTATGAAATGCTTGCGCAGAGCAACTTCAAGCGTCCCATGTACGTGGCAATCACCGTGGGAAGCGAGAACTACGGAAAACTTGGCGACTACTTTGTCAAGGAAGGCATGGCATATCGCATCACTCCCTACAACACAGCCAAGAATGGCAATGTGCTCGATCCCGAAAAGTGCTACAACAACCTCATGTACCGTTACCGCTATGGCGGAATGAAAGACAGAAAGCTTTACATTGACGAAAACGCCATGAGAATGTGTTACGGACACCGCATATTGTTTGCACAGACAGCTCTGGAGCTTATAAAACGCAAGGAATACGACAAGGCAAAGGCGTTGATAGCCAAGTGCGAGAAAGAGATCCCCGAATTCAATGTGCCATACAATTGGCGCAGCGGCGCAATAGACCTCGGACGTGCAATGTTGCTCACCGGCAACACCAAACGCGGCGAATATCTCATTGGAAAGGCTGCCCTTGAGTGCGAACAGTATCTGCGCTGGTATCAGTCGCTGTCTGCTTCCGACCTTGCAAGCTATCGTTACGAATATAGCGTATGTCTTGAGGTTTTGCAGAATGTAATGGCAACTTACAGGACTGTAAAATCGCCCAAGGAGAAAGAAGTGGAGAAAGTTCTCTTGCATTATTACGAACTTTGGCAGTCGAAAACCGGAACCGACCTGTTCCGTTCCGGCGCAGCTGCCGGTGGCGACGACTCGGGAGCCGATGTTTAACAGACCGGTGGAGACATCGTGCGGAAGTAAATGATAATCGAGCAACCTGCAACATTTCTGCGATGGCTTTATCCCCATGCCCTATGGAGAATAAACCCGCAGGAAAGGGCTGTTTACCTCACGTTTGACGACGGACCCATTCCCGTCGTCACTCCGTGGGTGCTCGATGTTCTGAAACACTATGACATCCACGCCACGTTCTTTATGGTGGGCGAGAACGCCTATAAACATCCGCACGAATTGGCTATGGTCAGAGACGCGGGGCATCGCATAGGCAACCATACCTATAATCACATAGGCGGTCTCAAACATGGCTATCGCTCTTACCTGCGAAATGTGGACAAAGCCAATATGCTGCTCCACACCGACCTTTTTCGTCCGCCGCACGGCTGGCTAAAATGGGACCAGTACAGGATTGTAAGACAGAAATACAAAATAGTGATGTGGGATCTCGTAACCCGCGACTACAGCATACGACTCAACGGACGCGATGTGCTGCTCAATGTAAGAAAATATGCCAGGAACGGGTCGATAATCACATTCCACGACTCGCTGAAAAGCGAAGACAAACTGCTCTACGCCCTGCCAAGAGCAATAGAATGGTTACAATCGCAAGGATTCGCGTTCAAGACCATTCCGTAGACAGTATAACAGAATCATAGTAAGTCCTCCGTCGTTTCTTTCGGCGGGGGACTTGTTTTTTTCGGGTAAAGAAAAACGCCGAAAATAGGTATTGAATATCAAAGATTTATAAAGGCAAAAAATACAAGCCATATATTTTAAAATACAAGGCACTTATTTCAAAATAAGTGCCTTGTATTTTTTACAAGATGCCTTATGTTTTTTTCGCCATACTTTTCCGCCCCCTGTTTTCTCCCGAAAAAAGTCCCTTTTCCCACTTTGCAATGAATCGTGAAAGCATTGTTTTTCATCCGTACAAACAACTGTAGGTAAAATGTCCCGGTTTTCGTTGCGGTTTTTTAATCGCGGGTATTGTATGAGCCTAAAGGATTAAGGAAAGAGGGATAAATTCGGGCATTAATGACTTGCTTTTTTTATTATAGTTTTCATTTATCCTGTTATATGGGTTGAATTAAAATCTTTGTGTTTTTCAGTTGTTGTCTGCGCGGCGATATGTACGTCTTTTAAGGCGGAAATTTGTAACTTTGTGGTAATTACAAACAAGCATTATGAATACTGCAACCAACGAAGCCGTCGCGCTGTTGAAAGAATTGATTGCCGTTCCTTCGTTCAGCCGTGAAGAAACCGCAGCAGCCGACAAAATTGCCGATTTCATCGGGAAAAAAGCTATGAACATGCAGAGAGTGGGTAACAATGTCTTTTCGGTTTGCCGCGATTTCGCGGACAACAAGCCCACACTCCTTCTCGATGCCCACATCGATACGGTTAAGGTGGCGAAGGGCTGGAATCACGACCCTTTCACCCCGGTTGTTGAAGACGGGAATCTTTACGGTCTCGGTTCCAACGATGACGGCGGAAGTCTTGTCTCGCTTCTTGAGGCATACATTGCCATGTGTGATGAAAAACGCAATTATAATCTCGTTTTTTCCGCTTCGTGCGAGGAGGAAGTGTCGGGAAAAGGCGGAATAGAACTCGCCTTGAACAGTTTTCCGCGCATAGACGCGGGAATCATAGGCGAACCCACCGGTTTGCAACCCGCCGTGGCAGAAAAAGGTCTTATGGTGATTGATTTCAAAGCCAAAGGCAAGGCGGGACATGCTGCGAGAAACGAGGGAATAAACGCCATTTACAAAGCCATAAAGGACATTGAAACGATTAAAAATCTCAGTTTTCATCGGAAGTCCGAGCATCTCGGCGAAACACGCGCCACTGTTACGATTATAAACGCAGGTACGCTTCACAATGTCATTCCCGATGAATGCTCTTTCACCGCCGATGTTCGTTCAAACGAGATGTATTCCAACCGCGAACTGTTCGAAATTATAAGTTCTGCAGTCGAGAGCGAGGCAAAAGCCCGTTCATTTCGCCTGAATTCATCGTACATTTCCGCCGATCACCCACTTGTTCGCCGCGCCGTGGCTCTTGGCAGGAAGCCTTTCGGTTCGCCCACGCTCAGCAACCGCGCCCTGCTTTCGTTTCCTACCATAAAAATAGGTCCGGGAGAGTCTTCGCGTTCGCATACCGCCGATGAATTCATAAAAATCTCCGAAATCGCGGAGGCTGTAGACTTTTATGTGGAATTTATGAAGGGCTTGGAATTATAGATTCCCGGTGCGCAGTTTCCAAGAAAGCAAAAATCGCGAAAAATATGGCTTAGAAGATTGAATTTTACTAACTTTGCAGAAACCAAACGATAAAACAAATAGCAAATGAAAAATTTATTCAAAACAGGTCGCGGTGTCGTAATGACATATTTCCTTGCGGCAATCACCGTAATGGCTTTCTCCATGCCTCAGGGTGTTATGGCGAAAAAGAAAATAGGTTTCCAGCTCTACACAGTTATGGGAGCGATGAACAAGAACTCTAAAGCTTCGATTGAGCGCCTTGCAAAAATGGGATATAACGAGGTTGAGCTTGTGCAGTGGGGAGGCGATCCGAAAGTATTCGGTTTGCCTGCAAACGAGTTCAAGGAAATTTGCGATGCAAACGGAGTTAAAATCATTTCTACCCACTCAAGCATTCAGGAAGACCCTTCAAAAGAGGAGGAAATCATGAACCGTTGGCGCGAATTGTTCAAAATACAGAAAGCATGCGGCGGAAAATATTTCGTAGTTCCGAGCTATCAGATAGATTATACCGTAGCCGGCATGAAACGCATGTGCGAATATTTCAACCGTGTGGGAAAACTTGCAAAGGAATACGGTCTTACACTCGGTTATCACAACCATTCTCACGAATTTCAGAAGCTCAAGGACAGCGACAAGCTGATGTGGGAGTATTTTGTTGAGAATACCGATCCGCGTTACGTATGTTTCGAACTTGACGTATATTGGTGTACAAAAGGCGGACAGGATCCCGTGGCTTATCTCAAGAAATATCCCAAGCGCATCAAGCTTCTTCACATCAAGGACGACTTTGTGATTGGCGCGAGCGGCACAATCAATTTCGAAGGTATCTTCAATCAGTTCCACAAAAACAAAATGAAGAACTTTTTCGTGGAGATAGAAACTCCGCAGTGGCTTCGCGACAAGACCAACTCCGATGGCAGCAAATATACAGAGGACCAGATTATGGACGAAATGTTCAAGGCTTCTGCCGAGAGTGCAGAATATCTCCAAAACGCTGCATTTGTGAAATAAGACAGCAGTTTCAGCCGCTTTCGCGGGCGGTATGATAAAGATAAGGCGGGACATGCCAGGGGGTACAAATACCGGCATGTCCCGCTTGTTTGTTCCTGCGTTTTTGCGCTCCGTGTTCGCACGAAACGAATGCCTGCGAGGGATAAAACTGTTCCGTTTTGCTTTCGCAAAATAGAGAATTTTCTCACCGTCATGGCATGTGCAAAAAAACATAAGGCATGTTGTAAAAAATACAAGGCACTTATTTTAAAATATGTGCCTTGTATTTCAAAATATATGCCTTATATTTTTCGCGAAAAACGACATCTGATTATCAGCGACTTATAAAGGTGCATTTTCGTGGCTTCCTGAACGGTATTTTTCCCGTCGTCGGGAGAAGTAAAAAGAAATCGGGCGTTCGCAAACTTGTGCAAACGCCCGACTAAGGATTTTCGGAAACAGGGTCTCCTTATTTCAGTTTTGCAAGTGCTTCGGCTATGCGCTTCATAGCCTTGCGTATGCTGTCTTCATCGGTTGCATAGCTCATGCGGAAGTATCCGGGAGCACCGAAAGCGTCTCCGCTCACAGTAGCTACGTGTCCTTTGTCGAGTAGATAGAGAGCCATGTCGTTAGAGTCCTTTATCACTGTGTCGCCGTCTTTTTTGCCGAAATAGCTGCTGCATTTGGGAAAGAGATAGAAGGCTCCCTCGGGGTCGTTAACCTCAAGTCCGGGAATTTCGCGGGCAAGCGATACTATGAGATTCTTTCTGCGTTCGAAAGCCCGGCGCATGGTTTCAACGCATTCTTGAGGTCCGGCAAACGCTGCCGCAGCAGCCATCTGACTAACCGAACACGGTCCACTGGTATATTGACCCTGGAGTTTGTTGCAGGCTTTTATGACCCATTCCTCGCCTGCTGCAAAGCCTATTCTCCAACCTGTCATGGCGTAAGCCTTAGACACGCCGTTAATAATCACCGTGCGTTCTTTCATTCCGGGCACTTGCGCCATGCTTGCATGCTTGCCGGTGTAATTGATATGCTCGTAAATCTCGTCGGAAATGACCATTACGCGCTCGTGTTTCTTCAAAACCTCGGCAAGTGCCTCGAGTTCTTCGTAAGAATAGATTGAACCCGTGGGATTGCTCGGGGAACAGAGAATAAGTGCGCGGGTTTGCGGAGTGATAGCCTTTTCGAGCTGTTCGGGAGACATTTTGAAGTTCTGTTCAAGCCCCGTGGCTACGGTAACAGGCACTCCGTCGGCAAGTTTCACCATTTGCGTGTAACTCACCCAGTATGGCGCGGGCACAATGACCTCGTCGCCTTCGCCCACGAGCGACATGACAACGTTGCACACGCTTTGCTTTGCGCCGTTTGAGCATATAATCTGCGATGATTTGTATTCAAGATTGTTTTCGCGTTTCAGTTTTTCTACGATAGCCTCGCGCAAAACGGGATAACCGGGTACAGGGGAGTAGCGTGAATAGTTTTCGTCTATAGCTTTCTTGGCTGCTTCCTTAATATGGTCGGGAGTGTTGAAATCGGGTTCGCCGACGCTGAGATTTACAACGTCAACGCCACTCGCCTTAAGTTCATTGCTTCGCTGCGACATAGCCAATGTGGCTGACGGCGCGAGACGATTTAAACGTGCTGACAGTTCGTTCATTATTATATTCGTTTTATGTTGTTTTACTAACGGGTAAGACGTCAATTATCATTGCGTCCGAAGAAACGCAATATGTACAAAAACAGGTTGATAAAGTCAAGATAGAGCGAAAGACTGCCCAGAAGAGCGAGCTTCTGCGTGTTGTCGTTCACTTCATCGCCATATTCCATGAGCATGTGCTTTATCTTCTGCGTGTCGTAAGCCGTGAGCCCTACAAAAAGCAGCACTCCAATGTATGTAATAACCCAGTAGAGCACACTGTTAGCCCAAAAAGCGTTTACAACAGTGGCAATGACCAATCCGATAAGAGCCATGAAGAAGAAAGAGCCGAACGAGCTTAAATCTTTCTTAAGCGTGAAGCCAATGAAAGACATTACCGCAAACATTCCGGCGGTTACGAAGAAAGCTCCGGCAATAGAACTCATCGTGAATCTTATGAAGATGAACGACATGGTTACTCCGTTCAAAACAGAATAGGCTGCAAACATAATTCCTGCCGTTGCAAACGACATCTTCATTATTCTTGCCGACAGGATGAACACAAGTGCAAGTTCTGCAATGATAAGCATCAAGAATATTCCCCGTGAAGTAAAAATTGTTTGAAGCAATCCGGGATTGGAAGCTATATAAAAAGATGTCATTCCCGTTACAGCGAGTGCCAGAGACATCCACAGATAAACTTTGCGCATCAGGACGCGATAAGCACTTTGAACTCCTTCGAGCACGGGGCTTCCGTATTTGATTTCTCTTTCCATAGTTGTAATTTTTTTGTATTAGTTATTTATTGAAATGCAATGTGTGTCCCATGCGTTCTTTCTTTGTGCGCAGGTAACGCTCATTGTATTTGTTAGGCTGTATTTCGATAGGCACATTCTCCACAATTTCAAGTCCGTATGCCTCCAGTCCCACACGTTTCACGGGATTGTTGGTGAGAAGCCTCATTTTGTGCACGCCAAGTTCCCTGAGAATCTGCGCGCCTACGCCGTAATCTCTCTCATCCGGGTCATAGCCGAGATGAATATTGGCATCCACCGTGTCGTATCCCTCTTCCTGAAGTTTATATGCGGCTATTTTAGCCATGAGTCCTATGCCGCGTCCCTCTTGATTGAGATAAAGCACAACACCTTTGCCTGCTTCTTCAATTTTCTGCATTGAGCGATGAAGTTGTTCGCCGCAATCGCAACGCTTTGAGCCGAAAATATCTCCCGTGGCGCATGAAGAATGCACGCGAACAAGAATTGGCTCGCCGGGAGTCCATTCTCCTTTGATAAGAGCCACGTGTTCTTTTCCGTTACTCTTTTGGCGGAAAGGAATAAGGTGGAAATGTCCGTAATCAGTGGGCATATCTACTTCTTCTCCCTTTTCTACAAGCGAATCGGTCTTGATTCTGTATTCAATAAGGTCTTTTATCGTAAGAATGCGAAGTCCCCATTCCTTGGCTTTTTCTATAAGTTGCGGCATGCGAGCCATAGTTCCGTCCTCATTCAGGATTTCAATCAAAGCAGCTGCGGGACGCAAACCGGCAAGTCTCGTCAAATCCACGGCAGCTTCTGTATGTCCGGCACGACGAAGCACTCCGTTGTCCTGAGCATAGAGAGGACAAATATGACCAGGTTTTCCGAAAGTGTCGGCTGTGGACTTCGGATCGGCAAGAGCCTTTATGGTTTCCGCACGGTCGTGTGTGCTGACACCGGTGGTGCATCCTTCGAGTTTGTCAACCGCTACGGTAAACGGAGTACCAAGAAGACTTGTGTTGTTCTCTACCTGATGTTGCAAACCAAGCTCTCTGCAGCGTGATATGGTTATTGGCGCACAGAGCACACCCCTTCCGTTTTTAAGCATGAAGTTCACCTTTTCTTCGGTAATCATTTCGGCAGAAGTTATGAGGTCTCCCTCGTTTTCTCTTCCGGGGTCGTCAACCACTATAACGAATTTTCCCTGTTTGAAGTCGGCTATTGCCTCTTCCACAGTTGCCATTTTGAAGTTTTCGTTCTCTGTCATTATATTGTTGTTTTATTTTTCGAGTTTTATGTCTGTTTGCGGCAATATTTCATTTATATATTCCCGTTCTTTTTGGCACGAAGATACGATTTGTTTCATATCCCGGAACAATCTTAAGCGGAATTTCCACATTCTGAACCATAGGAAAAGTCCCACAGGAAGCAATATTCCCGAAACACGATTGAGCCAGGCATTGGCAAAAGGCGAAACGTGTGCCGAGGCAAAGATTACCGGGAAACGATTAAGCTCGTAAAGCACCTTGGCATTCTTGGAATTTGAAAGTTCTTCTATAACTTCCTCCATTTCTGCGTTTATGTTTTCTACTTCATGGTCGGGCTGCGGATAGAAAAAGTGATTCAGATAATTTGGTATCCTCCAAAGTTTTTTCTTGTCGTTATATTTCCGGCAACGTTCCGCAAGAATTCCGAGACGTTCGTAAAGCGAGATATAATCCGGGTCGTAAACAATAACTTCTTTGCGTGCCACATGACGGCGAGTGCGAAGTCCCAGCACACGGTGTATCAGGCGGCGATAAGCTTCGGGATTGAACACCACGGAATCGTTGTTGGCTTTATATGTAAGGAATGCTCCGAGCGGCGCAAGTATCATAACGCTCATCCACATGCCGAAAGCAACTTCCCAAGTGCCTTCCTTGGCGAGCTTCATGCCCGATGTGCTTATTATGTAGTAAAGAATGAAAATCGACACCGACAGCACGGTGGGCGCACCAAGTCCGCCTTTTTGTATGATAGAACCGAGCGGTGCACCGATAAAGAAGAATATCAGACAGGTCAGAGACACTATTATTTTTTCGTGCCATGCTATGTGATATTTCCTTATCATAAGTTCGTTGTCTTCGGTTTCGTATTTCTGCCATTCGAGATCGGTCATGATCTGTTGCGAAATTTCGTGTCCGTGTCCCACCATTTGCGCGCGGGTTGAGGCCGGGAGCGATGCTACAAGGCTGTCGAAATCAATTTTTCTCGCGGCAGCAATGACTTTTGCCTCCCTCGCCTTGAAAGATTTGATGGCTTTTTCGCCTTCTGCATTGCGTTTTTTTCTTTGTTCCGCTTCCTGTTTTTCTTTTGCCAGTCTGAAGCTGTCGGGATTGTTTGAAAGTGTAGCTTCATCGCCAATTATTCCGCCGGAAGGGTTCATGGCGGGATTGCCTACCATGGGAAAATAGCCCACATAGTTGAACGACGGAACAGGTCCCAAATCGCCCTCACGTGATATGAAATCGTAGTTTGCCATTCCGAGACTGTCGCCGTGAACAGTCATCGAATCAATTCCGGCTACGAGTTGTTTCATGTTTTTCGACTCGGGGCGGTTACCGATTGCGTTGGCATCGAGAACATTAAAGTTACTGTCGAAATCTATTATGAATTTCTTGTAGTTAAAAGTCTCGCGATCGTAAGGCACATAAGCCCTTATCTGATTTGAAGTGCCTGTCTGGAGATTTTCAAACTGTTCGCCGTTAAAGAGTTGCAGCACGAGAAACTTTTTGTCTGCCGTTATTTCGAGTTTAGCCGAGTCGGAAAGCACTATCTGCGCCTTGTTGAATCCCTGGTCGGTTTTGTATATTATAACATCGTAAAGCATGCCCGTTTCGTTGTGTTTGTGCTTTACATAGATGTTTATGTTGGGTATGCCGTTGTAGAAAATTCCTTCGGGAATCTCCAAAGCCGGTGCGCTCTCATGCATACTCATTAGGAGAGTGCGCAGCTGCAGTTCGGCATAGGGTCCGGTAACGTTTTGAAAGTAAAACGAAGCTCCGCTTATGCCTATCATCAAAACAATAAGTGGTCGCATTATTCTCAGGAGCGACACACCCACCGTTTTCATAGCCAGAAGTTCGAGCCTTTCGCCCATGTTGCCGAAACTTATGAGCGATGCCAGCAAAATGGCAAGCGGCATAGCCTGCGGCATGAGCGATAAAGCCATGTACCAGAAGAACTTGGCGAACACGTCCATGGTCAATCCTTTGCCTATAAGCTCGTCTATGTATCGCCAGGTGAACTGCATCATCAACACAAACAGACATACGAAAAACGCTCCTGCCAAAAGCGTCAGGAAGTTCTTGGTTATGAATATGTCGAGTTTCTTTATCGGCGTCATAATTACGGGCTGTGCGGATATTTTACCGCTTAATCGGCAAATTTACGAAGAATAGGGCAATTTATAACCCCCACGCATTATAAATAATGTATAATACGTTAGTTTCGAAAAGAACTTGCAAACCCTGCAATGCGGCTCTTTTGCAGTGCCAACCGTTGTCGCACGCGCAAGCTCTCGTTCACCGTCTGCAAATTGACGAATGCCCGCGCAGGGTATTGTAATTTTTTCGTACATTTGTAACTCACAACAAAAATCGACAATCATGAAAAGATTAATCTTTGCCGTTTTGTGCCTCTTGGCTGGAACGGGCGCAATAAAAGCGCAACCCGTGAGTGTGATATACGAAACCGATTACGGAAACGACGCAGACGATGCCCTCGCACTCGAATTTATTTGCAAATACAACGACCTCGGAAAGATGAAACTCCTTGGTGTGGGCACACACAAGGAAGGTCCCAACATTTGTGCCGCAGTTGACGGTTCGCTCAACTGGTACGGCTATCCCAAGGTGCCCGTTGCCAAAAGTCCCGCGCCTGTTTCGCGCCCCAACGACGGTCGTCATTACGCCGATTCCGTGGCTCTGTGCCGCAACAGCAAGGGAAAAATTGCATTCAAACCTACAAAAAACGGCAAATATGAGAACGCCGTGGATTTCTATCGCCGAATACTCGCCAAACAACCCGACAACAGCGTTACGATAGTCTCTGTGGGATTTGCCACGAACCTTGCGCTGCTGCTCGACTCCAAGCCCGACAAATTTTCTCCGCTTTCAGGGCGCGAACTTGTGGCTAAGAAAGTGAAACTTCTCTCAACCATGATGGGCTGTTACCGTGAAAATCCGTTCAGCGAGTACAATGTGAACTGCGACATACCGGCAATGCAGAAAGTGATGAGAGAATGGCCCGGCGAAATAGTACAGAACCCATTCGAGATAGGCGAGAAGGTGAGATATCCCCTGAGTCTCATGCACGAAAAACTGGCATGGACAACCCCTCACCCGCTTAATGTGGCAACAAGTGTGAATGTTCCCGACCCGAACGGCGAGCAGTGCGAATTTGACGTTATGTCGGCAATATATCTTGTACATCCGGAACTTTTCAATCTTAGCGAACGCGGCACCATAAGCATTGACGACAATGGATTTAACCATTTCACACCGTCGCCCAACGGAAAACATCGCTATCTTACCACTACTCCCGCGCAGGATAAGGCTCTGCGGGAACTTTTGATAAAGGTTACCACGATGAAACCCAAAAAGTTTAAGAAATAAGATGATTGACAAGAAAAAAATCTTAGAAATCCTGCTCCCCACGCCCCGTGATGCCCAAACGGCAAACGTTCTCCTTGCGCTGCGACTGGTGTTCGGAGTCATGATGTTCATTCACGGGCTGGGTAAGCTTGTTAACTTTTCCATGCTTTGCCCTCAGTTTCCCGACCCGTTGGGAATAGGCGATACAATGTCGCTCACCCTTTCCATGCTTGCCGAAACTTTGGGCAGCATAGCCGTCATGCTCGGCTTCATGACCCGCGCGGCAGCGGCAATAATACTCGTAAACCTCGTTGTGGCACTCGTGGCAGTGCACGGATGCGACATATTCGGCGCGGGAGAGCTTGCGTTCGTATATATAGCCGTCATGGCAGTGCTCGTATACATTGGCGCAGGCGGCAAATCGCTTGATGCAAAGCTCATTAAGCACGTAAAATAAACATCTCCAAACAAAAAACGGGACGTAAGCAACAGCCTGCGTCCCGTTTTTATATTTGCGCTTAACGGCATGGCAGATAAATCGTGAAAAACACCGAAAAAAATCATCACAACAGGCACAAAAAACTTACAGATATACACCCCGGAAAACACACATGGCTTATCGCAAAAAATACAAGGCACTTATTTTAAAATAAGTGCCTTGTATTTCAAAATATATGCCTTATATTTTTCGCCTTTCGGGATGCTTGAAACACAAAGACTTACAAAACCCGAAAAACAAGCCTTTGCAGGCATCGGAAAAAGAATCCGGAAACGCGCAAACGGCAACGCCCTGCGCCCCTAAGCCATGTGCAGACGTATAGATACGAAAAAGGGAGCCTTTCGAGCTCCCTTGTATCGCAGATAATCAAGATTGATTGTTTTACTTTTGAGAGAATTGAAACTTTTTGGGTTTCATTTTTGGTTTTAATGATTACCGCGTTTCCCAACGGGGCAATCGATTGTTTTACTATTTATTTTACAGAAGTTAGTTAGTCGTATTTAATTCGTTGTCTTCTTTTGTTCCCTGTTTTCTTCCGGTTTGATGATTCTTTCAACAAATCCGTCGCTGATTTTTCCCGTGAAGTTCATCACCATGAAAGTCTTCTCGGAATGCGGAGCCACATATACGAGTTCCACAATCTTGTCTTTTACTTTTCTCACCCATAAACAATCGCCGTAATAAGTGTTGTCTTTCGGGCGGTAAAGCGAATATCTCTTGCGGTTAGCCTTCAGCATGGTAACGGCATCCCTTCTGAGTTCCTCCGAATCGGTTTCGGAAGTAATGATTCTAATGCTCTTCACTCCGTCGGTCCATTCTTTCAGTCCCTTTCGGCTTCCGTTATCGTCAATTCCCGCAAGCGTGCTGAGCATTTTCGGACCCACCGTAACGCATTTCACTTCTTCGTTGTCGGAACAGCTTTCCATGAATCGCGCTGCGAAATCTTGCGCGCTCTGTGCCCAAGAACACAAAGCCAAAATCCATGCCGGGAAAAAAGTCAACAGTCTTTTCATTGAACGCTCTTAGTCTTGTCCACGCGAGAGGCGGAATCTTCTTTGGCTTGTTGCTTCAAGCCGTCGGACATATTCTTAAGCGCAGACGAAACTTTGTCGTAAGCCACCTGAGGATCCTCGTAAGTGTCCTTATAAGTGGCATAATTGTAATCGGGAGCCGTTGTGTCGTTGTTTTTGAACGAGTGCTGGGCGGCATTTCCCAATGTAAGAACTATGGCAACAGCTGCGGCAGCCTTGAAAAAGGGTCTGAAACGCACCGCAAAGGGTATGCGGCGTGCGCGAACCACCGGCTGCTCAACCATACGAATCATCTTTTCGTCGAAGTCGGCACCAAGGTGTTCTGAAGCCGCAAGATCCTCGTAATTGAACAGACTGCGGTATTGCTCAAAGCGTTGCGGTATCTCTTTCTGGCGGAAGAATGCTTTCAACATCTCTTCCTCCTCGAGCGATGTGGCGCATTGCCAATAGCGTTCCAGCAGTTTGTCGATAAAACTATAGTCCATAATTCTCTATTTTCTCAATTTGTTTGCGTATGTACTGACGTGCGCGGAAGATATTCACTTTTACTTGTTCTTCTGTCTGTCCTGTTATTGCGGAGATCTCTTTGTAGGTTTTCCCTTCCATATCTCGCAGTTGCATTGCGGCACGTTGTGGAATCGGGAGCCGTTCTATGAGCCGTTTTATATTGTCAATCCGTTCGTTGCGAATCATCTGCAAATCGGGCGGAGCGTCATCGGCTTCGGTAGGCGGCGCATCGTCAAGGTTTACATTGTCGTTTTCCTTGCGTTGCAGGCGATCGAGCGAAAGATTTCGACAAACCGTCAGGCTGTATGCCTCTATCGAATCGACTTCCGCGAGATCGTCGCGTCTGTTCCACACTTTTATCAGTACGTCTTGAACAATGTCCTCGGCTTCTGCCCTGCTGAGCGTTATGCGAAGTGCAAGCCTGAAGATTTTATCCTTCAGCGGCAGTACATCATCGCGGAAACTGAGCTTTTTCATTGTTCTCTACTTAAAAGACGATTGACTTGGAGAAAAGTTACAGGGGTTGCAAAAAATCTTCACTTTTTTTGCAACCCCTGCGTACTGATTGTTTTTCGGGCGGCTGCTTAAAATATCATTTCATACAGTTCTTCGGGGGTGGAAACGGCTTTAAGTCGTTCTCCCCAACGGGAATCCATCATTTTTTCTGCGTCGATTTTTTTAAGGGCATCGATCAGCGGCTGCCAAAAACCGCACACATTATATAATATGGTGGTTTTGTTGTGATAGCCGAGCGTGTTGGCAGCCACAACAGTGAATATCTCGTCGAGCGTTCCTATACCTCCGGGCAACGCCACGAACACATCGGCTTCGCGAAGCATGGTTGCCTTGCGGTCATCAAGGTTGGCAGTATAAAACACAAGGTCTGCATCGGCTTCAAGTCCTTTGTCGAGCAGCACCTGGGGCATCACGCCCACGGTTCTTCCCCCTGCGGAGCGAACGGCTTGGGCTGTTATGTCCATGAGTCCGCATTTCGAGCCGCCGTAAACCATCTCTGCCCCGCGTTTTCCTATTTCGGTGCCGAGTTCACGCCCTGCATCGATAAATTCCTGCCTTATGTCTCCGCGCGAAGAGCAAAAAACGCCTATACGTTTCATTTTGCAGCCACGGCTTCTATTTCAATTCTTGCGCCTTTGGGCAGAGCCTTCACCTCAACCGCCGAACGCGCCGGAGCAACGTCCTCGAAATACGAAGCGTATGCCTCGTTCATTTCCGTGAAATCGTTCATGTTGGTCAGGAATACGGTTGTTTTCACCACATCGCGCATTGTAAGTCCGGCTTCATACAGAATTGCGCTGATATTGTCCAGAGACTGCTTGGTCAGTGCGCCTACTCCTCCGTCGGGAAACTTCCCGCTTATGGGGTCTATGGGCAGTTGCCCCGAAACATATACGAATCCGTTGGCTTCAATTCCCTGACTGTAAGGACCGATTGCGGCGGGAGCGTTCTCGCTTACTATTTCTTTTTTCATTGTCTTGCTTTGTTTTTGAATTATTACTATACAAATATAACCATTTCCCTTTGTCCGCGCGCCATTACGCCCCGAATTTCTTTCATTTCGCCTTGTACCGGCAAATACAACCGCAGTGCGGCGGTTTTGGCGGGAGAGTGCCGCTTTTCAAAAGCAAACCACTATTTTTGCAATACGTAACGATAGGAACAGATGAAATCTTCTGCAAAGAAAACCAAGGCTTTTTCGACACTCATAGGCAAATATGTTCACGAACCCGCCCAATGGTTTGCAAAAAACTACGCTAAAAACATAATTGAAAGGCAACGCCTGTCGGTGTTGCTGCTCACCACGGTGGGCGTGTTGCTCATTGTGCCGTTGAACATTCTCGGAATTCCCGGAGAAAGCGACTCCGTGTTCGTAAAACTTGACATTGTGTGGCTCATAACCATACCGGTAACCATGACAGCCATGTTGAAAAGAAAAATATCACTCTCCGCCAATCTCAAAAGCCAACTGCTCATAGCCCTGACCATCTTCTCGGCGGCAATGATATACAGCGCGTTCCACACAAACGAGGACTATTATCAGGTAATGATTTTCCGATACAACACATTGTCCGTGTCCATGCTCATGCTCTCTCTCATAAGCCACTTCAAGCACACCACATATCTCATGAGCTTCGTAACCCTCGCCACATACCTTGTCTGTTCGTTCATATCCAAAGACGTATACATCAAGAACCAGCTGCCACTGTTTTCCATAGTATTTATACTGATTTCCATACTCGGCGCAAAACTTCTCGACGACATAAAAGGGCTGCAAACCGAGAACGAAGAACTGCGAAAAGGAGAGGAAAGCCTCACAAAGCTCCTCGGGCTCGGCAAACAACAGGCAAGCGCACTGCTGAAACTGGGACAAACAAAAAATCCCGGCGAAAAGCAGACAATAAGAATGCTCGGCATGATGGACGACCAAAGCAAAGAAAGACTCTTTACCGCCGTGAACGAATACATAACCCAAAAGAACACTCAACTCTCCGCCATAAACAAGGCATTTCCCGAACTCAGTGCCTCGGAAGCCGAAATATGCCGACTCATACTGCAAGGCAAAAAATTATCGGAGATATGCGGCATGCTCAACAAAAGTCAGGGCAACATAACAAGCCAGCGTACTCACATACGCGCCAAACTGAATTTGAAACCCAAGGAAAACCTGAACGAAGCACTTGCCAAACGACTCGACCTTTACCGCTCTGCCGGCAAAGCCAAACTGTAACTGCACAGGCATGAAGCATGGTGCGCAAAAGGCAATGGCGCGCCTGTTTTTTCAAATGCCCCGACAGGCAAAAACACACGAAAAACAGCCGTCCGAAACAAGCATCCGGAAGGGCTGAAAAGGCAAATTTTTACGCTCCTATAAGGCATTGTTTATCAAAAGATTGCAAAAGCCCGAAAATACAAGGCACTTATTTTAAAATATAAGGCACATATTTTAAAATATATGGCTTGTATTTTTCACGACAAGCCATGTGTTTTTTCAGATAAAGCCGAAGCCCCGAAAAAATCCCCTCAAAAAGCTACAAAAAACAAGAGAGTCCCCGGCAGGAAGCCGAACCGCATCCGCCATGTCGCACGAAACGAAAACAAAGCCCCATAACCCTCGCGGGAAAAGGCAAAAAAAATCCGCAGCGGCATACCCGCAGCGGATTAAGTCGGAAAGAGGCGATTCGAACGCCCGACCCCTACGTCCCGAACGTAGTGCGCTACCAACTGCGCTACTTTCCGTTTTGCGGATGCAAAGTTACGAAAAAATCGACAATATCATAGCATCGGCAAACTTTTTTACCAAAAAATTTGCTCGGTATTAAAAAACTTCCTATTTTTGCACTCGCAATTCGGCAATGACCGAAAAAACAAAAAGGTGCCATAGCTCAGTTGGTAGAGCAAAGGACTGAAAATCCTTGTGTCCCCGGTTCGATTCCTGGTGGTACCACTTTAGAGGGAAGCAGTTAAGACAATGTCTTGACTGCTTCTTTCATTTTGTATGGTGCTGAAACATGCTGGAAAACCACAGGTTGTTTTCTAAAATGTTTTCTATAAAATGACAACAGTTGAAGTCGTATGTTACAAGTACAAACAGAGGACGGCAGACGAGCCACAAAACAAAAAGGAACGGTGCGGTGAACAATAGAAAAATGTTTGTGTGATTTTTTTGTTGTGTATATATTGTAAATATCGTTCGTAATATGGGAGTGTTGTTGCTTTTGACTACCTAATAAAAGAAAAGCGGCTGTAAATACTAAACATTTACAACCGCTTGTGGTACCCAGACCCGGAACATAACCGTCTCAAACAAAGGAAAGGAAAAGTAATAAAGTAATTGATATACAACGATTTGTAGTGTTTCTCAATTTTTCTGATTTTTGACAAAATACCCCATTTTTGCCATTGTTTTGTTAGAATTAACACCTTTTTAACACCCCAGAATTAATTGCAGACGAAAAGAAAACATCGGTAAATAAACGAGTTATGGCAGAATCAAGAGGCAAGAACAAGAACCTCGTGGAAGCAGGAAATCCGCGATTATTGAAGAAATTAGTGAAGAATGACTCCGAATATAGCCTATATTGGGAGTATCAGATGGGGTATAATCGGGACAACGGCACGTCCATTCGCAAGAAGGAAAGTCTGTCGCTGTATCTTTTGGCATCTCCCAGTACACCCATCCAACGACAACAAAACAAAGAGACGCTGGAACTAGCCAAGAAGATTCGTTTCGAGCGTGAGCAAGAGTTTCTGGACAACCGCGAGGGCTATCGACTGAAGAAAGAGAAAGGTATCAACTTCCTCGACTACTACCAGTCGTACATCGGCAACTACTCCAAGAAAGACATTCGCATGATTCAGATTGCCCTCAATCGTTTCCATGACTTTCTTGCGGAGTATCATCCGCTGTTGAAAGACTTCATCCGGCCCGATGCCATTACTCATGAAATGATGGTAAAGTTTGCCGAATACCTTCAGACTCGTAGTGTGGGCGAAGGGGCAAAAAGCATCTTGCAGCGATTCAAGAAAGTGGTGCGTTCTGCCGTTGACCAGGGCATCATGGCGAAAGATCCATGCAAGGGAGTTGTCTGTGTCGTTGATGACCAGGTGCTGAAGAAAGATGTGCTCTCACAAGAAGAGATTAAAAAACTCATGGATACCCACTATCAGTTTGAGAAAGAGAACGTCCGTAATGCCTTCATTTTCTGCCTCTATACAGGTATGCGTTTCTGCGACGTCAAAGACCTTCGCTATTATAATATCGACTATGCCAACAAACTCCTGCGCTTTGAACAGGACAAGACTAAAGGGCACTCTGCCCGTAGTTGGGCCACCATTCCCCTCAATGATGGGCTCATCCATCTGGTCGGCAGGCCAAAAGAAGGAGAGATAAAGGAATCACTCGTTTTCAACCTCCCATCATACGAAAGCTGCTGTAAGTCCGTCAAGCGATGGGTGAAACGTGCCGGCATCGACAAGCACATCAGTTGGCACTGCGCTCGGCATTCTTTTGCTGTGAACATCCTCAACAACGGAGCCAATATCAAGACCGTTGCCAGTCTTCTTGGTCATAGCGGTTTGAAGCACACCGAAAAATACACCCGTGCCGTTGACAAGCTGAAAGAGGATGCCATCAACAGCCTACCGGAACTCAACCTCTAATCAATGTGGCGGCGAAAAGAAAAATATTTCTCCTTTCGCTAGCACGAGATAATCGTGATGGTGAAGCATGTTTAGTCCACTTTGTGTATATATCACAAAGGCGCAAACCAAACCGCCATTTTCTCAGTCAAAAAAGTGGCCAGGAGAGCAATTAAGTGAAAATTTTTACTAATTTAAGTGATATTCTGCACTGTTTCTCGCTGAAAATGGTTACCTTTGCAGCATAACAAAAAGATATATATAACGATGGACAAAGACATCAATCGCATTAAAGTGGTTCTTGCGGAGAAGAAGAGAACCAACAAGTGGCTTGCGGAGCAATTGGGCTGTGCTCCTACTACTGTGTCAAAATGGTGCACCAACTCTTCACAGCCACAAATGGAAACGTATATAAAGATTGCGAAGCTATTAAATATTGCAATAGAAGAATTAATAAACAAAGAATATGTTAACTCGGTGTTTCCTGAGAAAAAAGAAGAGTTGATAATTTATAAGGATATTCATTGAGGATGACATGGGCAATTTGAATTATAACAAGATCGAAATAAAGTCTAAAAGAGTCCTAGCCGTCGTTGACGAGCTTAAAGACCAGTATATGGAGGCAGACAGGACCTGTCGTCCGTGGATTATTGGTTTTTCGGGTGGCAAAGACTCAACAACTCTCTTAATGCTCACATGGATTTCCATGCTTTCTCTACGAGAAGAGGGGAAAGAACTTAGGCGTAGGGTTTACGTTGTTTGTAATGATACAATGGTGGAGAATCCCGTTATCGATGAATATGTTTCTACGGTGTTGCTCAAAATTGAGAATGCAGCATTTGAGCAGAAACTGCCGATTCAAGTAGTAAGAACAACACCACAGCTAGAGGATACTTTCTGGAGTTGCGTCATTGGAAAGGGGTACCCTGTACCCAACAATTCCTTCCGTTTCTGCACAGACAAGATGAAGATAAAGCCTACCTCGAAGTTTATTACAGATCAAGTTGTGGCAGATGGAGAGGCTATCGTGCTTGTGGGTACACGATTAGCAGAGAGTCAGCAGCGCGAACGCTCAATCAAAAAACATGAAATCAAAGGGCACCGCTTGTCGAAACATCCATTAAATTCCAACACTTTTACTTATGCCCCCATAAAAGAACTAATGCTCGAAGAAGTATGGTGGGTTATCAATTCCATCCCTTCACCCTGGGGATTTGACAACAAAATCCTTTTCCAGATATACATGAACGCCTCTGCTGATGACTACGAGTGCCCTACCGTTGTGGCAGATGATAGTCACCGCTCATGTGGTCAAAGCCGTTTTGGGTGTTGGATTTGTACAGTTGCCAAAGAAGATAAGTCGATGACTTCACTAATCAGAAACGGATTCACGTGGATGACACCACTTTTGGAATATCACGATCGTCTTGTGGAGAATCGTAACAAATCTGAATTGCGTTTGCCAACACGTCGAAATGGTCAATCTGCTGTTGACGAGACAGGCCACAACCAAGGAAACTACACTTTCGAGTATCGGGTTCAGATGTTGCGAGAACTACTGGAGACGCAGAAAATAGTGCAAAAAGGACATTCTAGCGTAAGGCTGATAACTAGTCAGGAACTGATAGCTATCCAGGTGATTTGGTTTCGCGACGGTTATTTCAAACCAACGGTGAATGACATTTATAACGATATTTATGGCTATAATATTCCCAATTTAGAGATTGGATTGCAGGAGCGCTTGATCCTGGAAAAATCATGCACAGATTCCAAGCACTTCCAGTTGATACAGGAACTGCTTGCCCTGCAAAAGAGCAAGGTGCTGATGATGCGCAAGTTTGGACTCCAGAACGATATAGACGAGCAGTTGGACAGATTCGTAAAGAAAGGAGGTCAGTATGCTGATTGAAAGCATTACCCTCAACAATTATCGCCTTTATGAAGGTGAGAATGTTATCCAATTCCGCTTTGACGAAGCCAAGAATGTTCATTTGATTTGTGGTGAAAACGGCTTTGGTAAAACCACGCTGCTTCATTCTTTGCTATGGTGTTTGTTTGGCAGATTCGTTGGCGATGTGCCAGTTTCAGGCCAAGAGACCAACAGCAGCTATGCTGCGATGCAGAAGGAAATCCTGAATCAGAATGCAGCCAAGCGATTTGAAGAAAAAGCGACTCCAGAGATTGTTGCGCTGATAAAAAAGAACGGTTACACCAATGACTACGAAGAGATTAAGAAAGACAGCGTCTATAGCGTTGCCATCTGCTTTGCAGAAGTTGGTATCCCCTCAATTCCTTGTCAGAAGATAGTTGTTACCAGAAGCTATGATTCACTCTTGCAAAAAGAGGATGTGGAGATTCTGATAGATGGCGTCAAGAATGAACTGACAGATGAGATTGGCCCAGAGGTGTTCATCAATGACTTCATCCTCAATAAGGATATTGCCAAGCTCTTCTTCTTTGACTCAGAAGAAATCGTATCACTGGCAGATACTGGTACCATTGCAGAACGTCGTAAGTTGAGTAAAGCTTACGAAGAAGTTCTTGGTATCAGAAAGTATGAAGAACTGAGGAGTAACCTTGAAGGTTTGCGTCTGCGCTATCGTAAGAAGTCGAAGGATATTGGGCTGAAAGACGAGTTGGAAAAACTGGAGGCAGAACGTGAGGGTGTATCAAATGAACTGACTAAGCTTTCAGATTCTCTGACAGAAATAGAAACCACTCTGACAAACCTGAGAGAACAAGATGGCCAGTTGCAATTACAGCTTTCTCGCGAAGGTAACTCAGTTAAGACAGAAGAACTTCAGCGCGTAAAGGCTGTCATAGAGAAATGTAAGAAAGACGATATTGAGATGAAATCTGCCTTGAAGCAGTTCATCGACTATGCACCATTTGCCATTTCTGGCCAGTTGTTTGCTCGTGCCTATGAGTTGGCAAAAGCAGACCACGAAGCAATAGCCAACAACAATACTGCTACTGCGCAGAACAGTGTCTTGGATGCTTTGAGCAAAGAGATGAAGGGACTTCTTGATAAGATGCCAGTTAATAAGGACTCCAAAAAGGATGCCCACACCCAACTGGAAGCTATCATCGAGAAATACAGAGGACGTGCTTGTGATAGAGATATTCAAGTAACCCTTACTGATGATGAGTTTGCAGAGGTTGAAGCTGTTTACAACAGTCTGACAACGACCTATCGTATCGAATTTGAAGCATTGGCAGAAGCCTATCGCAAGAACAAGATTACCTTGGAGCGCAATGTCAAAAGACTGTCAAACATCCAAAGCAAGGAGAGCGATGAAGTGATTAAAGGTCTGCGTGACAACAAGAATAAGATAGAAGCAGAAATCAAGGCCAACGAGGAGAAACAGCGTTTAGGCCACATCAGAACTGGCGAGTTACAATTGACAATAGAGTCTTACGACAAAAAGATAAAAGAACTTAGTCGCAAAATCAGCGTTGACGATGCTGACGAAGCAAAGGACAAGTTGGCTAGCGAACTCATTACAGAACTTGATACCTTCCTGCTTTCGTTGAAGAAGAACAAGAAATCGTCTCTTGAACTTCGCATCAAGAATACGCTGAACACACTGATGCACAAGGAAGATTTTATCAGTCATGTGGAAGTAGAACTTGACTCTGACACGATGGATATCAATCTGTTCTCATGTGATGGAAACGTCATCAATAAGAATATGCTGTCTAAGGGCGAAAAGCAGCTTTATGCTACTTCTATCCTAAAAGCACTTGTGGACGAAAGCGGAATTCAGTTTCCAGTATTCATTGACAGCCCGTTGCAGAAGTTTGACAAGAGCCACTCTTCGAAGATTATCAGCGAGTTCTATCCCTCCATCTCGAAGCAGGTTATTTTGTTTCCACTGTTGCACAAGGAATTGACTGAAGCAGAATACAAGACTCTGCTACCCTTTGTTGAAAGTGCCACACTTATTGTCAATGACACTTCGAGGTCATACTTCGACGCAGCTAACGTGAATAACTTAATGCAAAAGAATTAGAATCAATGATAGGCCAGATAAAGACAAGTACAGAAAATAGGGAGCGTGTAGCGAGGCTGACAAGAAAGTTTGGTCTTGGTGCAGAGAATATCATTGCACGTATAGCCATCGCTTACTCATTGAAGCAGGGGAATCATTTTGACCCGACTAAAGTTAAGGACTCTGGCGGTAAAGAATATAGCAGGAATGTATTGTTTGGAAATTTGTTTCCGCTGTATCTCTCTATGATTTGCGAACACTACCAGATAAAGAGTACAGACAAGGATTTGCCCCGATACTTCAAGTTGCATCTTGATGATGGCTTGGAACTGATAGATAAAGATGTAAAAGATAATCCCAATTTGGTAGGATTCGATTATTTGTTTGACAAAATTCATGAAGGATTGAGCGAGATATGATAGACATCACCCGGAGAATGGAATACGCTGACGTGTTCGACTTTGATAAGTTCCACGAGGTGTTTAGACAGCAGGTAATTGCTGCCAAGGGGGGTGAGTGCATAATACTCGCGTCATTCATCGATGACCATCATGAAGTTTGGCATGATTATAGACTAACCAAAACTACCAAAATTGCAGATGTTTTAGCAATTGAGGTTGCTGAAATGTATGGGCTCTATCCAGATCCTGATGACAGAATCATACTGCCGAAGTATAAAAAGCAACAGGTAAAAAAGGATACTGAACCTACCATTCGGGGATTAGCAAAGGAATTTTTAGAGAGTAACGCTAAACCTCAAAAGTTACAAGCAATTCTCGACTATGTCAATAGTCACCGTAAATCACCGACAACGCGACCTAATTTGAGCTCATCGCTTATTCAGGACAAGAATGTATTTGTGCATTTTAATGATGCTAATACATGGGGACTGCTTAGTAAACCATATAAGAACCATTCAACTTGCGGTGAAAGTGACATCATTAATTATGGCCATTCTAATGATGCCGTTTGGTGTGCACGTGAAGAATCAATTTTTCGAACAGATTTATCGTCTCAGAACTATGAGTTCCGCTATTCATCGAAACGCGAACATAAGCCTACGGAATTTTTCACAAAGGCTTTGATTAATAGTTCGCATTTAGATTTAGGTCTGGGCTATTTCAGTAGTGCATGCTTCAATGTACTCGCGTGTGGCTTTGCCCATTTCGTCAAGAATGGTGGCAACATGCGCATGTATATCAACCCCAGTGTTACAGAAGACGATTACAAACTATTGAAGAATAGCGATTACGAAGGTTTCGAGCAGTATATGATACAGTCATATGACAGGCTATTGAAGATATTCTCTCGACGTGATGAACTATTTTTCCGCTGTTTATCGTACTTGATAAGTCAGCATCGTATAGAGGTTAAAATCGTCATGTTAAAGGAGGATGGTATCGCTCATGAAAAGTTTGGCATTTTTGCTGATACAGAAGGAAACGAGGTCGCTTTTAATGGCTCGATGAACCTTACTGCTTCTGGTCTTACAAAGAATATTGAGGCTATAGACACCATCTGTTCTTGGCGTAGCGATGACGATCGCGAACGCATCAAGGGATATCATGACGATTTCGAAAGTATATGGGAGAATCGGAATCCAGACATCATGGTATTCCCAGCTGAAGAGTTCTGCAATAGAATACTTGTAACCTATCCAACGTCTGATATAGACGATTTGGTGAAGTTGGAAAATGTGGTAATGAAGGAACTGGAACAAGAGAACTATCTTGCTACTGTAGATGAACCTCACTTTCCATCTAAGTTTAAGGATGGGCCACGTCCTTATCAGATAGATGCCTATCAAGCATGGAAAGATCGCGGCAAGCGAGGTGTGTTTGCAATGGCTACTGGTACAGGTAAAACCATCACTTCACTCAATTGTGCTCTTGAAGAATATCGTGACGATGATTTCTATAGATTGCTCATATTGGTTCCTTCACTTGCACTTGTGGAACAATGGGGCGATGAGGTGCGTAACTTCAACTTTAGGAATGTGATTAAGGTATCGTCAGAGAATGCTCAATGGAAAGTAGAACTGGCGAAGATGATTATGAAAATGGGACTGGGCAGAAATGTAAACTATGTCATCATTTCAACCTACCAATCCTTTGTTATGAAGGATTTCCAGGTCATGCTCCCCAAACTTTCAAAAGGCACTATTCTCATTGCTGACGAGGCCCATAATATTGGTTCAGCATCAGTAAGGAATGCATTCCACGCATTGACGATTGAAAGGCGTATCGCATTGTCTGCCACGCCAAATCGTATCTATGATGAAGAAGGAACAAGAGAGATTGAAAGCTTCTTCAATGATACTCATCCCTACACCTATAGCTTCTCGATGAGTAGAGCTATCAAGGAAGAGCGCCTGATGCCATATTATTACTTCCCATATCTTGCCAGACTTGAAGATGACGAGATGGTAGAGTATGCAAGAATAACCAGACAACTGGTGCAGATGTATAACAGCAATAAGGGTGGATTCACTGATCCTGAGAGGGCAAGAAAACTATTATTGCTCAGAAAGAATCTGTTGCACAAGGCACGTAACAAGATGGTCGTATTCCGTCAGATATTGCAGACTATTGGCGAAGACAAACTCAAATATTGTTTCGTCTATTCAGCTGCAGGTAAACGTACAAGGCTGGATGAAGTAGATGATGAGCGACTTGATGAATATATTTTGAAAGAAATGCAGGCTGTGTTGAAACAGACATTCCCTAATGTGACCTGCAACTCATATACTGGAGAAGACTCAAAGGAAATGCGGCGCCAGAAACTCGCTGCATTTGCCGAAGGTCGTCTTAATGTGCTATTTGCAAAGAATTGTCTTGATGAGGGTGTAGATGTGCCTCGTGCAGAATATGGCATATTTACATCAAGTACTGGCAACCCTCGCTAGTTCATACAACGACGAGGAAGATTGTTACGCCGTCATGAAGACAAAACGTTTGCATACATCTACGATATGGTAGTGGTGCCCAATTTCCACTCGCCTCATTATGACCGTCGTTTCTGGACAATGGAGAAGAATCTGGTGGAAAATGAGATGCGAAGAGTGGCAAACTTTGGCTACCTTGCCAGCAACTACTATACAGGAGCATTGAGCATGCTTGATGAAGTAGTCCGATTTTATGAAATCAATTTGGACGAAATGGTGTTGAACGAAGAAAATCAAAATTCATAATTATGGAACCACAAAGAATATTTGAAGAGCTGATGAAGGCCGATGAGCTTCAGACGCATTTGGGCATTAGCAAGGAAAATGTTGTGAAGGCCAGCTACATGGAGGTTTCTAACAGTCCTATGATAGAAGTTATCAAGGATGTCATCAATGGCGTCGCTAATAATAAAGCGACGAATACTGTATTCCAAGGAATATTAAAGAAAGTGTCAGACTAAAGCAGTAAAGATTATGGGAACACTTATCAAGTCTATCAGCTTTCAGAACTTCTATAACTATTATGGAAGTTATGAGGACAACACCTATACCTTTACAGAAGGCATAAATATCATCAATGCCGATAATAATATGGGTAAGTCAAAGTTCTATAACGGATTCTTGTGGATTTTGCGAGATGAAGTATATGACTCTGATGAAAAAAAATACTACCCTGTATCAGCATCGTATTTTAAGATGATGTCTGCCAAGGCGCGTTATGAATCACCTGAGTTGGAAATGGGCGTACGTATCATTTATGAGAATGATGGCATAACATACAATGTTTGCAAAAGTGTTTTATGCAAGAAACAGGATGATGAATGGGATTATCAGGCAAGAACAGACGTCATGAAGACAGAGGGTAATAATGATTTACCCTTATTGGATAAAGACGAAAAGTTAGCGGCTATCCGTTGTCTTATTCCTGCAGAAATGGAAAAATACTCTTTGCTACAGGGAGAGTCGATGGAACGCCTTGTTGACCTCTCAACGCTTGACGGACTCGAAAAGACCATAAACGTTTTGGCTGATATCAACAATCTTATCAAGATGTGTGGTCTTGCATCAGAACTTGTAAAACAAGCCAAAAAGAGCTATCAAGATGAAGAAAAACGTAACAAAGAGGCTGATGAGGGTATAATCCGTTTACGCCAAGAACGCGACAATTATGAAAAATGGATAGAAGAAGCCAAAGAAAAGATTGAATTGGCTCGAAAGGAATCCGTTGAAGCAAAGGAGAAAGAACAACAGTATGAGTCTGATTTCTTCTCCAGCAAAAAGCGTATTCAGTTGAGAAAAGAATACGATGAAGAGTGTAAAAAACTAAAAGAACTGAAGGACAAGCATGAGCAACAGGAACTGTCTATTACCAGTAGGCTGTTCGATGAGAATTGTCCCTGGCTTCTCTATGGTTTGGTAGGTGAGACAAGTGATTTTGATGATTACCGTATAGCTTTAACAAAACAGATTGCTAAAAAGGAAATACAAGAAAATCCTGATATTATGCTGCCAGAAGGTTCTCCAGATGCACCTTCACTGAAACGTATGCTTGAACACCAGTGGTGTGAAGTATGTAATCGTGAGGCACCACGTGGTTCTGAGCCTTGGCTACATATAAAAAAGGTAATGGAGCGCCCTAAGGAACCAATGCGTGTTTCAGATTCCTTTATGCAATTTTATGGTGATATTCAAAAATCCACAGGTCGTTACGAGACTACTATTCCTAAGATAGCAGATGACTACACCCAGTATATGTCTGAAATTTTTAATCTGGAAGAACAGATTGAACAGCAAGTCAAAGTGGTAGAAGCTAAAGAGAATGAACTAACTCTGGTAGGGTCAGAAACTAGTACTGACGACGATGACCGCCGCGTTCTTGCTGGTTACAATCAGGCAAAAAAAACACATGAAGAGAAGGAAGAAGAAATCCAACGATATACGAGCAAAATAGATCTTTGGCAGAAAGGACTTGATAAAGCAAAGAAAGAGCTTGACAAGCGCCAAGGAAGCGCTCCCATAAGAAAGGCTAAACAACTTTATGAAGATATGCAAGTTGTTGAATCAATCTTCTATAAAACGAAGGAGCGGATTTTTGAGGAAATTGTATCGAAGCTACAAGTTTCTGCCAACGAAATGTATGGTGCTTTGACAAAAGGAAACCAAACATTTGGTGGAACTCTTAATTTTGTGCGTCAGGAAAATGGTACAGTGAAAGTTTCGGTGACCAATTCCTTTGGAGATGAATTGTTTGGCAACGGTACAGGCTTTCAGAGAATGAAGCAACTGGCTATTGTCATGTCAATAATATCATCGAAAGTGGGTAATAAGAGCTTTGAATATCCATTTATTTCAGATGCTCCTTTCTCCGAATTTAGTCTCAACTTTATTCGCAATTTCTTTGATGTCGCTCCTAACGTTTTCCGCCAGTGTATTATCATGATTAAAGATTTATGTGAGCCTAACAATCCAGAACTGCTCATAACTAAACATGGAGAAGACATCGCTGAGAAAATGAGAACTGGCGAAATAAAAGGAACTTTCTACGTGAACTATCCTGAAGAGAGGGCCGATGCCTCAAATCTCGTGACTAAGAAAAAGTGTTATTCAGAATAAAATGTAGATGTTATGAATAGTGCAGAGTTGAAAAACAAAATAAGCGATTTACGTCCTAACTATAGTGACAAATATCGTTCGATGATAGAGACTATATCCAATAAGCAAGAAAAAATTGGTAAAGGTAATATTGCTCAGTTTGGCCCTTATTTCCAGACGTTCATGTATGCCTGTGTAATCGGTTTACGTTTGGGAAAGCCAAAGTATTTTGAGTCACAAGAAAAGACATGGGAATTTGCTCCATTATTCAGATGGAAGCCAGAGCCTATTAAAGATTACCTCATAATGATGTTACTTAACCGTTCGGCAGATTATGGCTATAATTGGATTGATTTGGAGAATGCTGATGATGAAACCATCGCCAAGTTCCTGAGGGCTTTTGTCCGTGAGATGGAGGGCTATGCAAATCGTGGCTTTGAATACATAGCAGAAAAATGGGAAAAGGAACGTGTGATGTTTTCATCCCCAACGGTATTTATAGATATTTTAAAGGAAATTAATAAATAAATGATAGCAGTTGTATGGCACATAACACAATAGATGGCAATCCTACAAAAAAATTCTTCATTGAGATGATAACAAGAGATATTTCAATTGAAGATGCAATAATTGATTTGCTTGATAATTCGATAGACGGAGCAAACAATATTAATCCAAATGATTATTCTGGGTTAGAAATTGAATTAGTCGTTAATAGCAATGAATTCTCTATAAGAGATAATTGTGGTGGATTTTCTTTAGAAACTGCTCAAAAATATGCATTTAGGTTTGGACGCCCTGATGAAGCCCCTATAAGTCATAATACCGTCGGACGTTTTGGCATAGGTATGAAACGTTCGTTATTTAAGATTGGCAAGAACTTTATCGTCGAATCAGAGTCCGCTGATGATCATTTTAAGGTTGAAGTGAATGTTGATGAATGGAGTCAGAAAAAAAAGACGGTCATAGTTGACGGAAACGTAGAAACGAGTATTGATGATTGGAATTTTAATTATCAAATAATAGATAATAATTCATTAGGTTATAAAGGCACGATAATTCGAGTCTCAAACTTAAATAACGAGGTCAAAGACTTGTTCTCCGACAGCAGTTTCCTTACAGAACTATCTGATGACATTCAGAAACTATTGAACTTCAGTTTACTCAAAGGCATTCGGATATCTTTAAATGGAAGATTTTTGAATGGTCACAAAACGGAACTTCTTTATTCAGATAACTCCAAACCTTATTACACGGAAGGAAATGTTGGCGATGTGAAATACCGTATTATAGCTGGACTTGGAGAGATTGGGGATCCTAAGCAATCAGGTTGGTATATTTATTGCAACAACCGACTTGTAATGGAGGCTGATACATCCAATATTACAGGATGGGGGATTTCTCCAATCCCTAAATGGCATATTAATTTTGTAATGTTTAGAGGATTATTGTTTTTGGATTCAGAGGAGACTTTGAATTTACCATTAACAACAACAAAAAAAGGTATTGACGCAACCTCTGAAGTGTATAAGACTGTTTTGCCATTAATGAAAAATGCGATGGTGAGCGTTCTTGATTTCCTTAAGCAAATTCCACAGATGGGAGATAAAGCGAATGAATATAGGCAAATGCTATGTGATAATTATGAGAGGAAAACGGCCATGGAATTGAAAACGTTCATGTTTCAAGAGCATCCAGAAAAAAAGTTTGATGCCCCAGAATTAGACATGGATATCATATCTCAGAAGAAAGATACTGTTCGAATTGCTTATGATGCGAGCAAGAATGCAGCAAATGCGGCAAAATTGCATGCAGAAGCACGTAGTTACAAGGAGCTCGGAGCATTATCTTTTGAGTATTATTTACAAATGGAGGATATTGATTATGAAGAGTCCTAATTTGTTTAATTACGAAATCCGTCCATGTAAATTTGTTGAAAGACGAATGCTACTGGCATCCTTGTATCAAATAGTCATCAATATGAGACAAGAATATCAGTATGTCGGATTTGGAGGTTTGATGTTTACTGATTTTAAACTATTCCATAAAGAACTGAGCGTTGATTCCATGTATAGCATCGAAGGTAGTTTTACGCCAGAAAAACTGGAATTTAACAAACCTTTTTCGTGTATCAAGATTTTGCATGGCTTATCGACGAATATGCTATTAAAAATTGATTTATCAAAACCTAGCATCGTATGGTTAGATTATGATGGGGTTCTAACAATGGATGTGTTTACCGACATAAATATTCTATTTAATTCCTTGCCTCACGGAAGTGTCTATATTATGTCATGTAACCGCCAATTGCAAAATGAAGAGACGAACCCTCCTCGTCCATATACAAATGAAGAGTTTGAAAAATTGTTTAATGGTTTGGTTCCTTATGACATTGAAAAAAATTGCTGTGCGAATATAAATACATCTAGAACTATAAAAAGGATGATTGATTTGTATTGCCATAAGATTATTGAAGAACGTAATAAAATTGAAAATACAAGTTTAAAATACAAATCATTATATAATATAAAGTATCAAGAACGAGGTGGTGCAAAGATGTTTACATGTGGAGGTATTATCATCAATAAAGATTATGACGAGAAACAACTATATGTAAATGATTCTAATTATTTAAATAAAGAGGATCCTTTAGAAATAGATATTCCCAACCTTACTCGTAAAGAAGCATTGTATTTAAATCAAATACTGAATATAGAAGAAAAAGAAAAAGAGATTGTGGAAGGAAAGATTATTAAAGCAACGGATATCGAAAAATATAAAAAATTCTATAAATATATGCCAAATTATTACGATGTTCGATTATAATATTTTTGTCAATGAAAAATTCAAAATGGAACAAATATGAAGCTGCTCTTTTAATAGATGGTTACAAAAGAGTAGTGAATGGGCATGCTTCTATAAAAGAAGTGGCTATGAGAATATCAGAAAGAATAAGACCTTCCAATCTACAAGATTGCGAAACCTATAGGAATGTCAATGGAATTACTCTTCAACTTGGGGCAATTCAGTTTCTTATGACAGATGGTGCTCATGGCATTTCTCATGTAAGTAACCTGTTTCGTGAGATTGTAAAGTTATATAAAGAGGATTCCACTGAATTCGCAAGACTTCTAGGCGAAGCAAAACAGAAGTACCCCAACAGGATATTTTGACATCTATAGAGGATTACAAACAAATAATACAATCAATTGATATGCACAAACGAATCCTTGTAATAAAAGCATGCGGAAGTTCCGATGAACCACATGAGTGCAACGGAATATGCGAACAGGCACAGTTATATGGAATTGAGTCTGTCTGCAAGTGCGTTAAGGATAATGAGGACATAGAGAACATACTCTATTCTCATGCATTTTTCGACTATATCTATTTAAGTGCTCATGGTAATGCAGAAGGTTTCGCAAGCGAAGACGGGAAAGTCAACATGAGTTGGCAGAAGTTGGCCATGCTGCTATGTAAAAGCAAGTGCATGAACGAAGATAGCATCCTGATGTTGTCTTGTTGCAGGGGTGGATTGATGGAAGTGGCATACGATATATTCCTGACCTGTCAGCAGATTTGCTATGTGCTTGGGCCGAGACAAAGCTTGACCTCTGCTGATATGCATATCTGTTTCGGTATTTTCTTGTATAATATGGAGATTCGTGGTGTTGACCCTGTTGTGGCATGTGAAAAGATTAAATTGGCAACAGACCAGCGTTTTTCCTGTTATGACAGGGAAGAAGAAAGTATCAATCTTCAATATTATAATGATACGCATTATGGATATACTTATGATTAAACCGTTTAATGCATGTAAAGTTCAAAAGCCAAACATGCTTTGATGGTAATGGTTTGTCTAAAAAGCATATAACAATATATGACGATACAAGAAATAACTACTCGTAAGGAAGACCAAACATTTGACTGCAAAAGCATTCAAATAGAGCCGAAGGCTTTGGCTGTGCCCATCGTGGCATTTGCCAATGCGGATGGTGGCGTAATAGCCATTGGGGTATCGGATAAGACTCGGAAGATTGAAGGGATTGACCAACATACGGAGAAGTTGAACGAACTGCTACGTGTGCCGTTTGATTTCTGCAATCCATCTGTTCCTGTGACTTGCTCATACTTGCCTTGCACGGATAAGGATGGGAATGAGAACCGTATCCTGTTGATGGAGATTCCTGCAAGTTCGAGTCTGCATACCAACCAAGCTGATGAAGCATTTATGCGTGTTGGCGATAAGAGCCGGAAACTGACCTTTGATGAGCGAGTGCAGCTGATGTACGACAAAGGGGAACGCTACTACGAAGATACAGCAGTGTATGACGCAACCATCGATGACATTGACATGGATGCTGTGGCCGACTATGCCAAATTGGTCGGCTATGGGAAAAGTCCCTTGCAATACCTTCGAGAAAACAATGGTTTTGTGAAGACCAACAAGAAGGCTGCGATTAAACGAGAGCAGAGCGATGCTCGCATCAGCTCTGCCGAGCGTGAGCAGGCTCGACCGGAGGTCAATGGTGAAGAGGAGGTGAGCACCGCTTGTATTCTTCTCTTTGGCAAGTATCCTCAGAAGTTCTTCCCTCGTGCCCGCACTCGCTTCATCAGATACGAGGGTGTTGATGAGAAGGTTGGTGCTGAGATGAACGTTATCAAGGATGTCACATTTGAGGGAACTATCTTGAACCAAGTCAAGAAGACGATTGAGTTTATCGAGACACAGGTTCGGGAGCATACGTTCCTGGGACAACATGCTCAGTTCGTAACAAAGCGTGATTACCCAGAATTCGTCATTCAAGAGATGACTGTCAACGCTTGTTGCCATCGAGCCTACAACATTAAGGGCACGGAGATACAAATCAAAATGTTTGATGACCGGTTGGTGTTCGAGTCTCCGGGCAAACTCCCTGGACAAGTGAAGCCCAATAATATCCGGCACACCCATTTCTCTCGTAATCCCAAGATAGCAGCCTTCCTCAAAGCATATCACTTCGTGAAGGAGTTCGGTGAGGGCTTTGATCGTATCTGTCGCGAGCAAGAGGCCAATGGTGCAAATGTTCCATCTTTCAGAACTGACGAGTTCATCCTGAAGATTACTGTGCCAAAGGTAGCAGAAAACGTACAGAAGCGAACTGGAAACGTAACAGAAAACGGTGGAAAGGTAGCAGAAAACCATAATGGGGTAGCAGAAAAGGTAGCAGAAAATCATGGCAAGGTCACAGAAAAGTTGAGAGAAAAGGCTGCTGCATTAGGAGAGACATTAACAGCTAATAGAATCAAGATACTTGAACTGATGATAGAAGATCCGTATATATCGAGAGCTGACTTGGCAAATAATGTCGGAATTAGCGAAACTTCGATTTACCGCAATATTGAAGCCATGCGTGGTAAGTTTCTCCGTCGTGTAGGTCCCGATAAAGGCGGTTTCTGGGAAATAATACTTGAATGATAGTAGATAGTAGTCCTTATAATGTCTGAATGAGAAAAAGTAAACGATATAAGGCTTATAAGCATCAGCTTTCGCGTGAGAGGTCTGAAATGAAGAAACGTCATCTCCCTGCAATAAGGAGGCGACGTAGAAGCCTTTTGTCACGAAAACTAGATATTGCAGAGAGAAAACGTGTTAATGAGAAGAAAGATATTACAAAGGTTTCGCCTAGTAATTTTTCTCTTATCGATAACACAGATGCGGTTGTAAGCTACATTAATGACTGCAAATCTTTATTGCATAAAAAGGAAAAAGTAATAATGGATATCGAAAATGTCCAGAACCTTTCTCCAGATGCAATAGCCCTATTAGTCGCTTGTGCTAATGATTCTCATTTTACAGGAAAATATGGCAAATTATCAGGTAATGCGCCAAAAGAGCCAAAATTGCTTAAACTATTTGCAGAGTCTGGGTTTTATAAGTTCGTCAGTTCAAGCAAACTTATGAAGTATGCACAAAAGCAGGACGTAAACTTACTGCACAAAGAAAGCCATTTCCAAGTACAACCAGAAATTGCAAAGCAAGCATGTCTTTATGGAACGAAGCATGTATTTTCAAGTACAGAACCTTTTTCCGATTTATATGAAATGATTGTCGAAGCAATGTCTAACACTAACAACCACGCAAATAAGAAACAAGCAGGTACCACTAAGTGGTGGCTTTACACCTATAATGACCTTGATGGAAAGACGTGCTATTCATTTATAGACCTTGGGGTTGGTATTTTTGATAGCTTACCTGTAAGTAAATATAAGAAATTGACAAATTGGATAGGAGTTTCACATAATGTAGATTTGGTACAAGATTTGCTAGATGGGAAAATAAAGTCTCGGGAGATTATAGATAACAATATAAGAGGAAAAGGAATTCCTCAAATTGCTAGAAATAGTCAACAGAACGTTTTTGGAAGAGCTTATATCATCAGTAATGATGTTAAAATTAATCTCAAAACAAGAGATGCGGAAAAGCTTAAAAGCAATTTTCAAGGAACGTGTTTATATTGGGAACTTATAAAAGATCAAACAAATGGATAATATTTGCATTAACATCAAAAATGACTTTTCTGATTCACCAGGTGCTAGGTATCGGAAAGATGGACCAAACTCTGGTCAACAGTTTTATGAAGAAATCCTCAAAAATAAATTTGAGGAAGCAAGGCAACGTGGTGTGAAGTTGGAAATAAACCTTGATGGGGTATGGGGTTATCCTTCTTCATTTGTTTCTGGTTCGTTCGGGAAACTATCAATAGAATACAGTGCCAATGTTGTACTTGATACGATAGTCTTTATTTCAACAGAAAGCGAGACTAGAAAGGAAAGAATTATAGAAGAAATTAAGAATCCTACGAAGAAATAGTATGAAGTTTTTAATAGGCCTATTTGGTTTTCTATCTGGTTGCTTTGTTTCTGCCATGGTTATACTCCTTATACAAGGAATATGGGATTTCAAAGTGAATATTGTTGACTTATTAATGCTAGTCGCAACAATAGTTCTTTCGATTGCTGTAATTTATTTAACAAAGGCCTTAAACAAAAAAGATATTGTTCGAGATATTGTCGTGACTGATTTAAAAGAACTATCAGCTTTGTATGAACACAACTCGGAGATTTTCTCAAAGCTCCAAAAAGGAGAAATACAATTAGAAGTGGCAAGGAAAGAAGTTAGAATGATATTTCACAAAGCAGATCTTATCATTGACTGTATAAATAAGGAAATTAAGGAATCTTTTCCTAAGTTTTTAGAGAAAACAAAGGGAGCGAATTTGCTGGAATTAACAACTACGTATTATAAATGGGTTACTGGTGGTGAGTTTTTCGACGAGAAGAGATTTCAGGTTACTACAGAATTTCTAAAAAGTCATGAGACATCACTATACAATACGACATCTTCAATAAAGCTAATAATACACAAGTTGATTAAGTTCATTTAAAGTCATATTATTCATTGAGAAGCCCAACTGATTCTCTTGGTCAGCTGGGCTTTTCATTGTTAGTGTGTCACCGAATGATGGAGAGTAGAGCGTTGCCACCGAAGTAGACGGCAAGACACACGGCCACTTCAAAGATGCCTATGGCCCACCAGAATACTTTGTTGGACAGCCAGATTCCCTTGTTCTCACGCACTACAGATTTGAGGTGGTCGTTCTGCACATTCCATTCCTGGCGTTGCTGAAGCCGATGACGTTCCAGCAGCTGATTAGTTTGCTGTATTAAATCGTCAATGTGTTTCTTGACTTCTTCAAAGGAGTCAGGAGTAATCTTAGCTGGTATGACCATGTTTTCAATCTGCTGCTTCAAGTCGGTGATATAGTCTGCAATCTCACCGAGTTTCGAGTAACCTCTCTCGACGACTTTGGCAAGTTCGACCATGCGGTCACACATCTCCTTGGCAGAGGTGATGTGACTATCCATATCAGAAATGGCTTGACGCAATGACTCTATCTTTGCATCCAGTCGTATCTCTTCCTGGTCGAACTCATGCTGATGGTCAATAGAACTCAACATGTGTTCGACAGGGCTTGCAATGTCCTCAGGCATTGGTGGTGGCACTGGAATCTCTTGGTTAATATTGTATTTCTTCATAGGCAAGTTGTTTTATCTACCTCGGCTCCGACGTATTTTGGGCTTTGGTGTTGTTATCATGGAATGGGCCATCCGGGCACAACGCTTTGCCCATTCCCAATCATCATCGTCATCCTTTCCCCAACTAGAAGATGGAGATGTCCCACACCCGCCGCAACTTTCGGACATAGATGTGGCTGCATCAATGTAGCTAGCGAAGAGCAAAAGAGCAATATCAAGAATGTGGTTGGACGTTTCATTTTTGACCTTGAAACTGGCAACTTCATCCTTCATAGCATCAAGGGCCTTGTCGGGAATCTCAACGGAATAGGCGTGACCATCCACATCCATTTTGCGGAGGCAATAGATAGGTTGCTCGGCTTTTGGCAACACCTTTGGCTGAGGAATAACAGTGCGTCTTGGACCATTGGATAGTCCTGAATGAGATTGGTTCTCATTAGAAGTCAATGGATGCTGCTTACGCCATGTCGATTCAATCTTTGAGGGCATCAAGTTACGACCCTTCCCCAACTCAGACGACTTGTAAATGGAGTTGCCCTTGCGGACGGTATAACCTTTTACAACTCCATTGGAGTCATAACGTAGTTTCAAGTCGTAACCTTTGGCTTCGAGTTTCTGAACATAGACATCCCATGAGAACCAGGACATGGCTTTGAGTGCATTCATACAATCAAGCGTGATTTTCTCTTTGTTTTCATCGGAACGCTGCTCTGCTTGTACCCATCCACGTTGGCGTGTCACTTCATTGGCTGCCATCGTGGCCCGGATACCAATGTCGTGATCATCGTTCACGTTACCTTCCATGTCAATGCGATTACAGTCGAGATGCATGTGGACGATGCCCGACTTACTGTCACGATGAAGAGAGACGATGTATTGAGAGTTGGCGATGTTAGTACCAGCAGCGGAGGTGCGGCCAGTCTTTTTTGAGAGGTCAATGACATCGAATGCCTTAATAAAGTCTTCTGCCAGTTTCTCCCAATCGGCAAGAGTGAAGCCTTCGGTTTCTTCCCTTGCAGGAGAAATCTCTATACGCATCATGAAGTTCTTCATCGGGCGATGCTTCGAACGCTTATACTGAAACTTCATCTGGTGAGCCTGCATGTGTGCCCACCACGCTTCTACCTCAACGTCCTTGGGAAGATGGTTGAGTTTAACAATCTCAGCCATTCCCATTCGAGTAATGTAGTCGATGGAAATACTTCCATGCGAAATGGATCTTGCTTTGGCTATCATAGGCTATTCTGATAATTGACGTTCGATTTCATACCAGCGACGGATGAGTTTATCGGTCGCAAGAATCCAATAGTTCATGAAGTTCGCGTCACGAAAGTAGCGTAGCAGTTCTTCCTGGCTTTTGCCACTGAGGGCATTCTTAATGTGCACAATATCGCCACGGGCATTCGCCAAGCTGATGAAGGCTTCAGCCTCTTGTTCCGTAAGATGGAGTTTGGGACTGTGCCCCACTACACATCTGCGAATATACCTACTTGGCGACATCGCACATAGCTTAGCCTTAGCTTCTATTTCTTGTTTCTCTTTTGCTGACAACCGGAATGCCAAACGACATTCCAGGCAAGTCTTTTCAACGGTCTTTTTATGTGAGTTCTTTTTCATTGTTGATTTTGTTTTGATGGATAATTGTTAATCTGATGCGAGCCTGCGAGCGTCTGCAAGAAAGCCAATAAGCGGACCAACAGCGAGGCCGTTTGTTCGACATTGGCACTTATTGCATAGCACTCATAAGTTCATTCATGTTTACTCTCAATCCAACATAAGAGGTCATTGACATCTTTGAAGTCGTCAAAATGCTCTGACATGCTTACCACATTATCGCCATATGCTTCTACGAGTTTTGCATGGGTTTCACGCCCTGCGTGGTCGTTTTCAAGAAATGAATAGATGTGGTCATAACCTTCAAGCAGGGGGATGGCTTTTGGCAGGTTTGTGACGGAGTTCAAGATGATATAATCCTGATCCTCGCTTAACCGGCCGTATGCATACCCACGCTTTTTCATGGTTAGGAATGACAGATAATCCATGAAGCCCTCAAAGATACTGCACTCGCTACGGTGCTGCTCGCGCCGGATGACAGAGACATCCTTAGGAGGTATGCAACCTTTGAAGAAAGGATTGCGCAGTTCGCTTCCGCCAGATTTGTTAGGAAACCCGATGGCAAAATATCGCTTGTTGCCAAGAGAATAATGGGTCTCGTTGCAATGCTGGCGACAGATGTCGATGTCAACCTTGCGTTTCCTAATATAGTCTTCCAAAGCGAAATGTGTCAGAGGTTTTGTTTCAACATCCTTGAAACTTGGTTCCGAAGATTGTTGATGGCAGGACGAAATTGGAATCACAGCCGTGGTGGGTGACTCACGCTTAATCTGTTTGAGTACATGAGAAATGTCATTGGTGTGGTAATACAATATAGCAAAGTCGATAATGCTACCACCACGACCGATACCGAAGTCATACCATTGTTTTCGGTTGGTATTGACTTTGAACGATGGAGTACTTTCGCTATGCAACGGTGAATGATACCACAACTTATTACCCCTTTGTCGAACAGGGGTATGTCCGAGTGACTGCAAGAAGTCTTCCAGTCGTATTTGTTTTGCTTGTTCAATGGTCATAATCAAAGAGGTTTTGATGGTTAGGTTTATGTTGATTCTCACTATATATGCCCCATGCTAAACTGTACGTCTTGTCTTGTTTGACAATAATATCACGGGACATCAGCCACTTGTTGAGTGTGACCAGGGTATTGCGCCCACGTTCAAAGCCGATGGAAGCATAACCGTGCTTCAAGGCAACAATCAGATTGTTGTAACCTTGGATGGTGCCCTTCTCGAAAGCAATGCAAAGAGCTTCTTTGTGCTTCTCGTCCGGCAGTTCCGTAAGCGCAATGCGCTCCGTTTTCTGTTGGCATTCATAGCCAACAACCAATTCGGGCAAGGAGTCCTCATTGATACGGAATGCAAACAGCTCAAAGTCTTTGTCACGGATATGCATGGCTTTCACCTCACTGATGTTTGCATCCGTTTGGCACTTTGTCACCTGCAAGACAGTCTCTGCCTTGTTGTTTAACTCGGTTCCGATATGACCACGGGTATTGTCATCACCTTTATTTAGATGGAGGACTGTATGAATGTGCAGATTGTAGCTGCTCGACCATCGCATCAGCAAATTGATGATTTCCGTGGATTCCGTCGGATTGTTGATGTCATACATCAGGTCACGTATTCCATCAATAACGACCAAACCGATGCCCTCTATGTTGGAAAGCATGTAGTCAATGACCGTCCATCGTTTCTCGGGAGATAATTCTCGCATGGCAACGAAAAGAAGATTTGGACAATCAGCATTTGTCGGCAATTCGGCCAATCGCAGAATACGTTTCATCACCTTCTGACAATGAAACTTACTTTGCTCAGTGTCAATGTAGAGTATTTTGCGCTTGTCTTGGGGGAATGATGCCGAGTAGCACAGCACCTCATGGTTGGTGAGCGCTGCTGCTACAATGGCCGATACATTGAAGGTCTTCTTGCTTTTAGTCTTGCCTGTAGATGCACTGAAGTTACCAAGCGTACCGATGGTGGAACCATTCACCCGAAGAGTTTCAGGTGGAACGGTATACTCATCGGTTACTTTCAAGTGGATGGACTGCCAGATGACACGGAACTCGTCCTTGGTCATCGGCTCGCTGGAATTATAGTTACGTGTTTCCATTGCCTACTTGCGATTAAATAAATACTTCTGTGCTTCACTGGCAATCTGTGCTTGAGTCTTGACCGGGTTCTGACGTAACCATTCTTCGAGGATGTTCTTCTCGAAATAGATCATCTTGCCCTGAGGCTTGTAGTGTGGAATGAGACCTGCCGAGGTTAGCTTGTAGAGATAGCTTTTCGACAAGGAGAGGAACTTGCTGGCTTCATCAAAACTCAGCACGTTCTTGGATGCATACACGAGGGACTCCAGTTCCTCAATGCGTTGTTTAATTGACTTATTAGCGTCCATATTTCTATAATTATTTAATGAGACAATAGGAATGCGCGCCCTCCGAAATTTGAATTCGGGGGCAAAGGTATCGCTAATAAGTTTGAGGGTTGTTTGACAATGTTTGATGTGTCAACCCATTGTCAATGTTTTTGTGCTTCTTTGATGTCTTTTCCTATTCTGAAAGTCCTTTCAGATTGTTGATATACTGATTTATTTTGGCAAACTTTCCTTTCATTAGAATGTCCCGGCAATGATTGACAGCCGTGGAAATATCCGTTTGGTTTACAAAGGAATCTTTCTGCGACGAAAGGAAAAGGTTGTTCTTGTAGATAGCCGATTGCCATTTTTCAGTAATATATGAGTGGTTGGAAAGTTGGTCGAAGAAAAATGCTAACAGACGATTATTGCTTGACCTGAGCGGAGCTATGGGCTGACAATCAAAGATGGATTTCAGTTGTTCAAAGGTCACTTCGCCACCTTTGAACATCCGCACCTCATTGACACAATCTACCAGGGAGTTAATTTGTTGGTCGTTTAACGAGTGTTCAAAAGTGTATTTCTCAACTTGAACATTTTCGGTGGCAGGTTCTGTTATCGATTCGGGGTTAGAGGAAACAGAGTTTTCACCTTTCTCCATCACGATGAAAGAACTAAGGTTCCTTTGGTCATTCCTCTTTTTGAGAAACTGAGTGTACTTTTCATTGACTACAACCTGATAGACAACAGAGAAGTAGGGGAATGACTCATCAAAAATGGTGTTGTCTTTGCAAAAATCATCGTATGTGGCAAGGCTATGATTGTGAAACCATTTACGTTTCTCTTCCATAGTCAAGGACTCAATGAATGTACTTTCCCAAAGATAGTTGGGAAGGTGCATGTAGCTCTTGATACTACGAACAGCAGGGAACTTGGAATAGATGACAGCGAGTTCATCCAGGGCATGGGTGTACTCGCTCCGCTCAACTTCTGTCAATTCATTAACCGGAAGAACTTCTGCTTTGCGTTCAATGGTATCTTCCAGCGAACGCAGCGTTTGCTGGATGCAATAATCCAACGTTTGTTGAATCTTGGCTATTGCCTGTTCCTGTTCGTTCATACTATGGCTTAACTGCTATTTACGGTGCAAAGATAGTCAAATTCAGTGAGAAAAGGAAAGAAATGGGTGATGTACTACGTTTCTTTAACTTTTCATCTTCCCTCTTTTCGTTTCTTTGAACAACTTTCTGTTATACGTTCAAAATTAACACCTTTTAACACCTTAGAAAAAGAAAACACCTTGTAAATCAACGACTTACAAGGTATCCTAAGTACCCAGACCCGGGATCGAACCGGGATGGATTGCTCCACTGGTGTTTGAGACC